>JAABUQ010001737.1_pt1 | contig 45651 bp, 48 predicted proteins | sample 5560001 | NCBI WGS metagenome assembly JAABUQ01 (sample SAMN10711888, study PRJNA513371) | rock metagenome | isolation source: Antarctica rocks | place: Antarctica: Victoria Land, Finger Mt nord | collected 2015-12-18 | reverse complement strand
CGGTGGCCTCGGCGATCAGGCCATCGGCGACCCGGTAGTCGACCGTCCGGCGCCATGCAGTCGGCTGCCCGTCGACCAAGAGGCGGACGTCGAGCGTGACCATCACGTGGTCATCCTTGGGATCGACTTAGTAGGGGCAAAGTATGCCAGCCTAGACCCAGTTCTGCAACGGCTGGCAGCCGATCCCGAAGTCCGTTACTCGGCCGACGGCAAGCCGGTCGCAACCTGCGGTTGGCCACCAACGAGCACGCCGAGCCCGAGTTCCACCCGCTGGTCTGCTTCGGCCAGCCGGCCGAGTTGGCTGCCAGCTACCTTGGCAAGGGCCGCCTCGTCTTCGCAAAGGCCCGACTGCATACGAACAGCTGGACTGACTACGCCGGCGAGCGCCATGTCGATTCCCCGCTACTATTTCGTTCGCCTGCCTACGCTTTCTTCGTGGGGCATGGGGTTCCGGCGCCTATGGGGATCACTGGCGCTACTTCCGCTTACTGTGGCTGCGTCCCACCCGTAACGAGGCGAGCATACGGCTGAGCGGCGAGGCGACCCTCAGTGCTAGCTCTTCCTCGGAACCCATTTCCTCTTTGAGCTTCTCCCTCAGAACCCGATCGGCATCGGGATCCTTGGAGGGATAGGCGGGCACATCGGCCTTCTTATCGGGCACCTTCCCCATAAGCTTGGCCTTCAATTCATCCCGACGAAGGTCTATTTGCTCAAACCGTCGCTCGAGAGCATCGTAGTTCTCCCAAAGCGCAGCATTGTTCTCAGCGCTCTGAATCCCGGCAACTAGGTTACCACAGCCCATTTGCCAATACAACACCGCCTTGTCGCCGAATATTTCCCAGGCAAGCTCGATTGGGATTCCGCCTCTCTCTACCTGGATTGCCAGTAGTTCAAAGAAATCGCAGATGGCGTAAAGAGCGTATTTACTCGTTTCCTCGTGTTCGATGTCGTCTCGGCTGCACACCCGCATGTGCTCCTCAACTGATCGGTTCAGACGCCTGGCAAGAATCTTGCGTTGTCCTGTAAAGTCTTTCGAGTTCCATCGCCCGTTTGCACGATCCATTGTGTCGATGACTTTGAGATTGCGATCCTTCGCACTCTGCTGGCGCTGGGACAGGATGCTAAGTGCTGCGACCAAAGCTGCTTCTAGCACGCCCACGTACGAAGCTATCGTAAAATAGTCCCTAGCTACCCCACGGTCGGTAAAGGGACTTTGTTGGCCGATGCCAACGTATGCGACGAGAAGGGGCACCCCAAGTGCAATCAAGACTGCAAGGCCCAACGCTGCCGTCGACACGGCATGCCGAGCAGTGGACTGCGGCGCCACCCTAGGCAGGACCATAAGAATACTTGAGGCAATCACTCCCAAATGAGGGACCGATGGAGCGGATCACGATTGAGTGGACCGACCAATGTTCTCGCTCGTCACCGAAGGCTGCGACATCCAGACGAGACAATCGTGCTCCGTCCAGTGGCGTCTGTCAAGTTGCGATTGCACGGATGCTGGCCACGAACAATCCTAGGCCACATTATAAGAAGCGTGCTTGTCGATAGCTGTCAAGGCCGCTCTCAAACTCCCCAGCTCAGGACCGAACAGGGCTGAGCGCCGGTCTCAAATTCCCCACTTGAGCCGCTCAGCCGGTCGCCTTCACAGCCGGCGTCCCGAAGATGCCTACCTTCTTCTTGTCCTTCAGGCGCTAGCTCTCGCCGCGAATGTTGACGGTGACCGAGAAGTGGAGTAGGCGGTCGATGACGGCGGCAGCGGCGAACTCGTCACCGAAGACCTGGCCCCACTCGCTGTAGGACTTGTTCGAGGTGATGATGATGCTGCCCCTGGTGTAACGCTTGGAGACGAGCTGGAAGAGGAAGCTGGCGGCGGCCCGGTCCAAGGAGCAACTTGTCAGCAATCCGGCTGTCGTTGGCAAAGCTCCAGGTGGTCGGCCAAGGTGGGGGCTTTGACCATCGAACCGCCCACGCCGTCGGATCGACCACCGGTCCCCGTTTAGTGGTCCACCCTCAATAAGGGTTCCCGGTGGATGAGCGGGGTCAGGTCACCGGCGAGTTCGCTGGCAGTAGTGACCGCAAATGCAACGGCCGATCGTGCACCGAGACTTACAGAATGCGGACTCCCGCCCCATCGTGGAGGCGGAACCGGTCGACATCTGATCTGATCCACAAGCCATTCTTGCCCGAAGCCCGCACAGGGCCCTCACGGCAAGGTTTTCTCCACCTCGTCCACAAGAGCGGTGGATAGTTCGATTGCACGCTCAAGGTCTTCCCGGTCCAGTGGAATCGGCCCACGATAGAGATCCGGGGCGATGCCCGGGCGGCCAATACGGCGGTGCAAGGCAGGCTTGGGGTCGAGGATCGGCTCCCAAGCGCCCAGGCGATGCACCAGCACATGCCGGAGCTCTCGCAACACTTCGAAATCCGGCCACACGGTGAGAGCCTTCAGGTCGATACCGAGGTCTGTATGCCACACGCGCCTCATCGCGGAGAAGGACCTGGCCGCACTCCGAATCTTCTTCAGCATCGGGTCGCCCGGGTTAGGCGGTCGCGTGGGTCGCAGCGCGTCAGGGAGCAGTCGCCTAGTCGCTCGCATCAGCAGATACAGTTCGGCGAACCCGACGACTCGGCCGACAGCCATCTCCAGTAAGACCCGTTCCGTCTGCGGAGCGCGCTTCGGAGCCGTCCGTCTCCGGCTGCTCTTGGGCAGAAGTGCCCGGATGCGATTTGCCTCGTAGATGGCAGCCTCCGCATCCTCCGAAAGGAGCACATCCACGATCACACCCAGGCGAAGTACTCAGCTGGCTCTAGCTCGGCGACCGCTGCGAGAAGCGGGGTCGTAGACGCGCCCTTGATGAACGCACTTCCCCAACGAGGCCGCCCCACCACAACGGCGCCCAGCAAGTCCGGCTGCGTGGCCGCTGGGGCTCGTTCGTAGATGTCGAAGTATCGCTGCTGATCAGGCAGAGCTCGTTCCGTCGCCAGCGCCAGCGCCGCCTGCCCCCGAACGAACCATGGCAATGAGTCGTCCGCCAGGATGTGCTCCGATACGGCCGCCAGCCGTTGGCTCTGCTCAGTGGTGTAGATCATTGCATGCAGCAGCCAGCCGACTTGCCACTCGAACCGGAAGCCGGCGGTCTCGATCCAGTCGAGCACCGCCTCAACGGCCGAACCTTCGAGATCCGAGCCCATCAGCAATTGCAAGTAGATCGCGACGGTCTGGGTGATGTGACCATACCGGCGCATGAGCGTGGAGAACTCAGCAATCGGCCTGATTGACTCGGAGTATGCGAGACGGGGCAATGCCCACCTCATCCGGCGAGTCCCCATGAGGTCCAGCTGCCGTTTGGCGATCTGCTCCTCGAATATCTCCAAAGCTTGGGCGGCGTCGTCCGCGGATACGTCCAAGACATAGGCGCTCGAGCCTCCGTAGGCATCCGGGTCGAACCCAACGTGTTCGAGGGCGTTCGGGTCTGCTTGCTCGTTGCGTGGTATACGAGCCAACCACCGCTTGTATGTCTCCGCCTTCAAGATCCACACCTTGCTTGCCGAGAGTGCAAGCTCGATGGATCTGAGGCTCTGCTCGAGGACGAGCTTGGCTCTGAGCGCCTCTCCCCACGAGCTGACTGGCACACGAAAATCGTCGACGTACCGGCTGTGCTCGAACCCGGCGCGGGCCAGCGTCCTCGAAGCCCTTGACAGGTAGATGTCCGCCAGCGGCTGGGAGCTCGCCGGTCCTTGAGGGAGGCCGCGCGTTGAGCCGAGCCAGACCTTAAGCAAGTCCGTCAAGCTGTCCGGCGTCTCGGCCAACCCCGTCAGCCCGAGTAACTCGTACGCCAGCACGTCGTGGTCGATGTACTCATAGAACGAGACCACATCTGCAGAGAGCACATATGCTGGCGACTCATCCGTCATCAGCGGGAATGTCTCGAACTCCAGATACGAGTGCTCCTCGCCCGTGAATTCCACCAGGCCGCGATGGAGCCGCGAGCGCACGGCATGGACGAGAGCTGCATAGAGCACCTGATCTTCCATCCGCATGTCAGCGGCAGGGCGTGTCGTCCCATCCATCTTCGGCACAGGAACTAACTCGACCGGGCCAACGTCAAACCCTGCTGAAGCATGGCCGTCGAGGACGGTCAAGAACTGCCCATTGTCTTGGACGGCAGACCAGGCAACTCGCGACGGAAAGAGGTTCCCCGGTTTCGAAGCCCGCAACGCGGCCGCAAGATCCCAGTGCTCTCGAGCCTCGAAAAACGCGATGCGCGACATCAGTCGAGCAAGCGCGCGTAGGCCACGGCCGTGTCGCGGCGCGCGCCGGTCATGACGGCGTCGACAGGGCACTTGCCGCACGGGCCCTGCTGTCGATGACCCTCCATTACGTGGGCGCGTGCCCACCCTGGCCCGTCGGCTCGGATCACGGACCACCGCTCGGCGGGATCGCGCTCCTTCAGGGTCCGAACGGCTGATGCCCTCCGCGCGACGTCGAGGCCCATCGGCGTTTGCCTGATGAAGAAGAGGCGATCGAGGACCGTGACGCGGTCGGTCGCCCACTGGGCGCCGTTCGCAGCCACCTCCGCGGGTAGGTCCTCCCATGAGCCGGGCCCCCAAATCCGGTCCACCGGGGTCCCGGTGCTTTCCAGACCAAGTCGCCAGTCGGCCAGGTGCTCTCGGTCGGTCGCCAAGACAACGAACCACTCCATGCCCTCGCGCCTCGTCTCCATGGCCCACTCGCTGCGCTCGATCGGGAACCAGGTGGACTCCCCGGTCAATGGCTCAAACCCGACGATCCAGGGTGTTCGCTCGAACGAGCCTGGATAGCTCTTGCCGCCCGGGGTGTGATAACCCCACAGGCGCTGGATCCACTGGTAGTGCAGGCCCAGGGTCCGCGCCGTGTCGGGCGGCATCAGCAGCGTGTCGTGTTCGCAGTGAAGGAGGCTGTTACGCAGGCGCACGGTGGCGGCCTCCCGGATGCGGTTGACCTGACCGAAGAACAGACCCTCGCGCCGCGCCCAGTGTATCAGTGCGGCGAAAGACCCGTTGAAGCGCGGGTGGTCGGGCAGCACGGTATCCCCGCGACGATGAGCGACGCGCCCGCGGAACGCCTCGAAGGACCGGACTTCAACGATCTCACGCTTATCCGCGACGTCGAGGGGGATTCGATACTCGTAATGCTCGAGGAATCGAGCCTTCAGCGCGATCTCCAGGACTCGGTACGCATCGCGCTCTGCCGCGGTGAAGTGCTCGTAGATGAACAGCCCGTCGACATAGGTCCGCTGCAGCTTCGCCCACTGGCTTCGCACCGAACCGGGCACCCGATCGCCCAGCTCAAGCTCTCCCATCTCGACGTGTAGGAGCGAAAGGCGATCCTGCGCCGGCATGGCCCCGCCGAAACCCCACGGCCCGAAATGCAGGGTCCGCTCATCGACCTGCCGGGCGAGCTCGCTCATGGATGCCAGTCTAGATTTCGAATTGGTCGCCCGGCGCGGCTTGGGGCGGGATCCCGCCACGCAGCCCGAGTCTTCCATGGCGGGCGTTAACAAGCTGCGTTCCCATGCCGGCCGGCGGGGCCTACGTCCGAGCGTGACTGCCCTCTCGGAAGAGGCGGCGCTTCGGGATCGGCTCAGGCTGGCCGCCAGCTGCTCGCTGTCCACGGGCCCGCGGCCTGGTCCGGCGCCAGCCACTTCCTCCTCATCGAGGTCGACGAGTTCGGGAGCCTCACCGGTAGCGCCGAAGTTACATGTCGCGCGTGCGCGGGCGAAGCCGCCGGTCTGCTCCTTGCTCGGCTCGACAAGTTCGACGCGAAGGCAGCTGTCGCGACGACGTGGCCTACTTGGACCTGGTTGGTGACTCGGGGCCGGCCGATGGGCCATGCTCGATCTGCGGGGACTGCCCGTGATCGGTCTTGGCGGTCCCGGTCGGCCGGACTAGGATTCGCCCGTGTGTTCGCGTGGAAGGCTGCAGTCGCCTTGAACGTATTCGAGCTCCGGGATCGGCTGGTCGCCGAATACGGCGAGTACGTTCGCAGCTTCATCTCGATCCGGGACGAGCACATCCGCAGCCGGGTCGAGGCCGCGCTCGACGAGGGCCTCCTATGGCCTGAGCCTCGCGTCGCCCTGAACCCCTCCTTCGAGGCGGGCAAGTCGAGCGACGAACTCGTCGCCGAGGGCATCCTCCACTCCAAAGCCGCTAAGGTGTTCCGGATCAAGGCTGAGGGCCAGCCCGACCGGCCGCTCCGTCTCCACCGCCACCAAGAGGAGGCCATCCGGACAGCCCGGACCGGCGCCAGCTTCGTCCTCACTGCCGGCACCGGGTCGGGCAAGAGCCTCGCCTACATGGTGCCTATCGTCGACCACGCCCTCAGGACGGGCGCCACCCGGAGGGTGCAGGCGATCGTCGTGTACCCGATGAACGCCCTGGCCAACAGCCAGGCCCAGGAGCTCGAGAAGTTCCTCAAGCGGGGGCTATCCCGACGGCCGGGGCCGGTCCGGTACGCCCGCTACGCCGGCCAGGAATCGGACGAGGAGCGCCGCGATCATCGCCGATCCGCCCGAGGTGCTTCTCACCAACTACGTGATGCTCGAGCTCCTGCTCACCCGCGTGGTCGAGCGGAACATAGTCACGGCCGCCGAGGGGCTGCGCTTCTTGGTCCTGACGAACTCCACACCTACCGCGGGCGGCAGGGAGCCGACGTGGCCCTCCCGGTTCGCCGGGTGCGGGAGGCTTGCAGGGCGACCCAGCTGCAGTGCATCGGCACCCCTGCGACCCTCGCCGGCCCCGGCAGCCTCACCAAGCAGGGCGCCGAGGTCGCCAGCGATGGCCAAGGACCCAGTCTGCGATCTGTGTACCAGACCGCCGAGGACTGGGCGAGGCGAAGCGGCTGGACCCCTTGAGTCGAATACCCATGGACGAGACCCCGGAATTCCAGTTGAATCCCGGCTCGCGCAGACTTGGCCAAGATGCGGCTTCCGGCCTTCAGCGTGTTGGCGACACGGTGCGTCGCACGCGCCCAGCTGACCGGCTTCATTGTGACGGTCTTGGCAGAACCTTCCTGATCGCCTGCGAACAATCGGTTTGGGCGACCATCGAGCGCAAACACGTTGAGCGCCCACCTGGAGATGATCCGTGTTCTCAACGGGCGTCGCCGTACTACAGTAACTGTAGTACTACTGTAGTAAGCTGACATTACCGTTATCACCTAAGGGTCGGCGTAACGGTAACATCTGTATTCAAATTTGGTGCGCCCGGAGGGAATCGAACCCCCTGCCTTGCGGTCCGGAGCCGCACGCTCTGTCCGATGAGCTACGGGCGCGACGCGAAGCCAGTCTAACCTTGCCCAGTCATGCCACCCAGACCAACGAGCCTTCGGCCGGGACGCATCCTTGCCTTGGTCGGCGTCACGCTGACGACGATGGTCTCAGCCCTTGCCTGCGGTCCGCTGGCCTTCAACCAGGTCGATCCCGCCCAGGTGGGCCTGCAGGCCCGAGACGTGTCGGCTGAGTTCAAGCCCTGTGATCCGCCCAGCAACATAGAGACGTACCTCAAGCGTCTCCCGACCACCTCGCAGTGGCGGGCGCTGCTGTCCAGCGGTTGGAAGCAGCTGCAGGGCGAGGGGGCCGACGCATCTGCCGTAACCGAGTTCGCCACCGGCAGCGATTCGTGTACAGCTGAGCCGGGCTCAAGCTCGAGCCGGAGTGTCATGTCGGTTGTCGCCCGCTTCTCCGATGACGGAGCCGCCCAGCGAGCCTTCCAGGCTGGCGTCTTCGGCTTCCCGACGCCCGGCGAAGACCAGCTGGAGCCAGGCCTTCGACAGGGAGTCGGGACTCAGCTCGGCGCTCACTCTTGGCTGCGCCAGCGGACAGTGGACAACCGCAATGTTTCAGTGGCTTTCTGGCAGTCTCACCAATTTTGTATCTTCGTGCTGGCCTCGGCACTCGACTCGGTCGAGCTGCAGCGGACTCTGGTGGCCATTGACGGTCGGGCCGGCTGAGCCAGAGCGTCAGTACACTTGGGGGCTGCGCGTGCGCCTGTAGCTCACCGGATAGAGCGCTTGCCTGCGGAGCAAGAGGCAGCAGGTTCGATTCCTGCCAGGCGCACCAACCTGCTCACGGCAAGACGACCAAGACCGTGCGCCTACCCTCCAGCTTCTGGAGCTGGCTCACTGGAAAATCGTTCGGCGGCACCGGCTAATCCGTTTCTCTCCGCTGGCCATGGGTTGTAACGAAGTCGATGCCCTTCTGAACCCACCTAGCGAGAGCCCCATCTGTCTGGACACCTGCGGCTTCGACACATACAAAGCCAGACAAGGCGCGGCCGGCGAACTCCATCGGCCGCACGTGCGGCTCAGCCAGCGCTCGCTCGCGGGCCTCCGCGCCCACCCGAACCATCAATGCGCTACCAGTCACGCCGCAGCACATGCTGCCATCCACCAGAAAGGAGAGGCCGCCAACCATCCGCTTCTCGGCGACGTCTTCCCGGTTCGAGAGAATTCGCCGAACTCGTTCGGCTGTCTCTGGATCGTAAGTCATCGAAGTGGCCACATCTCCTTCCATTTAATCCTTCGATGCTGCAATCCACGCCGAGATCGATCAGAGGCGGTTGCTTTCCGGATTGCGGAGGAGCCGCGACCGAAATAAGCGTTCCCGGGCGTGGCCGCCTCAGCTAGAAAACCACTGCGGCTGGGCGAAACGGCGGAGGCAGCCTCGGTAGTCCCTACCCACCGGGACGAATGTACCAATGCAATTGTTGCGTATCTGCCGTAGCGTCGTCTCCAACCTAAGACCATCCACTTCAGCTCACCGGATTCCGACCATCGTCGCGGGTCCGAAAGAGGAGGACTGCTGACGTGCCTCACAAGCAGAATTCGACACTGCGCTCTCTCTTTAGGCGAGTCACGTCGGCCGCGTTTGTGTGCGCAGCCGCTCTCCTCTGCACACCCATCCTTTCCGCCGCGGCGGCTCCGGCCCTGAATGTGTCTGTCGCCCTTCCAACGCCGACGGTGAAGGTGCAGGTCCCCGTGACCGCTCCAGCTGCGCCTGCCGTGAAAGTTCCGTTGCCCGCTGCTCCAGCGGTGAAGGTGCAGGTCCCCGTGACCGCTCCAGCGGCGCCTGCTGCGCCTGCCGTGAAAGTTCCGTTGCCCGCTGCTCCAGCGGTGCAAGTGAACGTGCAGGCCCCGGTGCCCCTTCCGACTGCGCCGGCAGTGAAGGTCCAGGTGCCAGCCCCCAATGCGTCAGTGAAAGTGCAGCCGCCCCTGCCGGCCGCGCCGACTGTAAACGTGGGGACATCCGCTCCCCCAGGACCCCCGGCGCAGGTGAATGTTGGCCCTGTGCAGGCGCAGGTCCCGCTCCCCACGGCGCCCCCGCCGGCTGTTTCAATTCCGGCTGCGAACGCCCCTGGCTTAACCTCCCCGTCGCAACAGTCTGGTGCGCCGACGGACCCCACTGGAACCGCCAGCCCAGGTGCCACCGGCGCGGCAGCGGCCGCCTCCCCTGCTGCGCCTGCCGGAGCTGCTGGACCGACCGCCACTGATTCGGCCGCCGCATCTGCCGATCCGCCATCGAGCGGCCAGCCGCCGTACGGACCGGCGTGGTCCAACTCGGGCAGCGGAAGCCGGACTCGCGCTCTTGCCTCGGGCGACGCTGCCACGGCCAACGCAATTCAGCCCAACAGCATCTTCGCCTGCGTCAATCTGGGCGCGCGGATCGAAGCCTGCCAGTCAACGGTGGGGCCGGTTGTCTGCATGCAGGGTGGCGCCGGACCGATCGACTGCCAGTCCTCCATGCCGGCGGCCACGGGGTCCGCATTCGTGCTGCCGATGGTCCTGGGTGGCCTCCTGACAGTGGTGGGCCTCCTGCTCAGCCGACCGCAGACTGAACCGGGTCGCCGCCGCCGGGCGGGCTGGCTGAGCCGCCTGTCCCCACAGCTCGGCCTTTAGTCTCAGCCCGGTGGCAGCAGGCGCGTGCTGACGGCGAAGCTCACCACCAGTGTCAGCAGGTAGACCACCCCAGCCGCCGCGTGCCAGCCCGCTTTGTGGGCGCCGCGCCGGTGGGTTGTCAGCCAGGCAACCACGGGAGCGACCACGGGAATCAGCCAGATGGCGTAGAAGGCCAGGCCGGCAACGATGATTGCCAGCTCTCGCCGGACGAGGCTGATGGCCGCAAGGTCCAGCACCACCCACAGCAACCCGAGCGCCCCAACCGCGGCGGCGGTGGCAGTCCAGGAGCGAGAGTGCGCTTGAAGTACCAATGCTGTCCAGCCGGCGGCCAGCCCAGAGGGCGCCAGTCCAAGCGGCACGATCAGAGCACCGTTTCCCCGTAGCGACCATCCCGGCCCCTCGGGGCCTGCGGCCGCCAGGAGCACTGTCAACAGCTGGAGAAAGACTCCGACGGCCAGGCCGGCGACCGCCCAGCCCAACAGGCGAGCGGGCGGGCGGCTCATTGTCACGGCACCGCCCACGCATACAAGCTAATGCTCGGCCGCACATGTCGCAACAACGTCACCCGGCCTCGTCAAGGCACCAGCTTCGAGTCCCGGGCGGTCAGCGCTCAGCTTGCGTCTTGCTGCTCCTGACGCTCGCGGTGGACTGCCACACCAAGGATGACGAGTACAATCCTGAGAATCTCTTGCGGCCTGGGCAGCTGGGCCAGGACGAGTACCCCGATGACAGTTGCTGTGGTTGGTAGTAGCGAGAGCAGCAACGCGTAAGTCGCCCGAGAGCCTAGCCATGGCCAGCTGGTCGGTCACGTAGGGGATGACCGACGAACAGATGCCCACTGCAATGCCTGCCGCGAGCAAGAACGGACTGGCCAGAGCGGGGGCGGCTCCCTGGAGCCCGATGGGCATGACCACCAGCAGGGCGATCAGCATGGCCGCACCCAGACCGTCGACTCCCGCGCTGCTTCCCCGCTGCGCTATCCGATGAGCCAGGATGATGTAGAGGACGAATAGCGCGCAGTTGGCGAAGGCGAAAGCAAAGCCAAGGGGCTGAGCGACGAGGCGCACATTGGTCAGGAGGTAGACGCCGGCGACTGCAAGAGCCAGGGCCGAGCAGTTGCGGGCTGTACGCACACCCAGTGCGGCGAGCGTGATGGGCCCCAGGATGGCCAGACCACCACCTCCATCGTGCAATCATCACCAGTGCCGGCTCGGCCCCTCTCCCTCGACCTGGTGAGTCAGCGCGATCCCTGACATGGCAGCCCCACTCGGCGGCCTGCAGCAGCCGGCCTGGTTGGCCAAAGCGCGGAACAGATCCTCCCCGGCAGCCGTACAGGACTGCATGGAGCCGATGTCCGCTGAGAGTGGCACCCTCGTCGTTTACACGACCACCCACTGCTCGGACTGCCGCCTGGCCAAGGCCGTGCTGGCCGAGACAGGAACGCCCTATCGTCACGTCAACCTGGACGATTTCCCCGAGGCCGCCCAGACAGTCATGGCCCTGAACGGCGGCTACCGCAGCGTCCCCACCCTGGTCTTCCCGGACGGCAGGGTGTTGGTCGAGCCGTCACGGCGGGAGCTGCTGGAGGCACTGAAAGCTCAGCAACGCGGCTCCTGACGTCCGAGACAGCCTCCGCTAACGCGTAGGCGGCCCTGACCTCGGCGGTGAAACAATGGGAGCGATGCAACCCCACCGCCATGACGAGAGAAGGTGAGCGCCCCAACGCGCCCGCTGGACCCCACTTCCTTCCGCTCCGCCCTGGGCCGCTTCGCCAGCGGCGTAACAGTGGTCACTTACCGCGGCCCGGACGGACCTCGCGGCCTGACAGTCAACGCCTTCTGCTCGGTGTCGCTTGACCCCCCACTGATCCTTGTCTCTATCGCGCGTTGGTCTCGGAGCCATGACCTGGTGGTTGATCAGCCGTTCACCGTCAACGTCCTGAAGCCCGAGCAAGAAGCGCTGGCCAAGCACTTCGCGGGCATTGTCAACCAGGTCCAGATTCCCTGGTACGAGGGCCAGGCCAGCCCCCGCCTCTACGGCGCGCTGGTCCAGTTCGAGTGCAGCCCCTGGCGCACCTACGACGGGGGTGACCATTCCATCTTGGTGGGTCAGGTGATCGACCTGCAGGTGAGCGAGGGTGACGCGCTCGGCTTCTTCTCCAGTCGCTTCATCCCAATCGCCCGGCCAATTCCCTCGCAGCCGACGCTGCCCTTCGACCCGTTCGAGCTTCCCTACGACGCTTGATGAGCAGCAATCGCGTTTCAACGCTGGTGGACGGTAACAGCCGAATATGGAGCATCCGCCGCACCAGACAGGCGGGCGCCCTGCGGGCGCTGATGCCGGCGTCTCGGGACCCGGCGTGCCTCGTCACCCATCTTGAGATGGGCCCTCGTTGCGCCACCCGATCCTTGGCACCGCCCGCATGGAACGCCGGTCTTCGAGCCTGCGGCCTGCTCCACATTCGACCGTTACAGTCCACTAGGAGGTTGAGCGTATGTCAGCGAGAACCGGCTCCCAGTACTTAGAGGCACTCAACTCGTCGCGCCGCGATATACGCGTGCACGGTGAAACCGTGCGTTCCGACATCGCCAGCCACCCCGCCTTCAAGGGCGTCGCGCAGGCCTATGCCGCGCTCTATGACCTGCAGCACGACGAGCGGGTGAAGGATGTTCTCACCTATCCCTCGCCGACCACTCGCGAGCCTGTCGGTACCTCCTTCCTGCAGCCGCGCACAAAGGCGGATCTCGCCCAGCGGGCCGAGATGATGAAGCTTTGGTCCGATCGCAGCCTGGGGCTGCTGGGCCGCACCGGCGACTACCTCAACAGCTCGGTCATGGCCATGGCCGCTGCCCACGAATGGTTCGCCCAGGTCGACAGCGCCTTCGGCAAGAACATGCGCAGCTACTACGAGCACGTGCGCGACAACGACCTGCTGATGACTCACACGCTGATCAACCCGCAGGCCAATCGCTCGCAGTCGGCAGCGGCCCAGCGCGACCCGTACCAGGCGGCTCAGATACTGAAGGAGACCGACAGCGGCATAGTGATCCGCGGCGCGCGGATGCTGGCCACCATCGGCCCCATCGCTGACGAGATTGTGGTCTTCCCCTCCACAGTGCTCCAAGCCCGGCCGGAGGACGAGCCCTACTCCTTCGCCTTCGCGGTGTCCTGTGACACGCCGGGTCTGCGCTTTCTCTGCCGCGAGTCGCTCGACTACGGCCGCAGCCACTTCGACCACCCGCTCGGCTCGCGCTTCGACGAGATGGACGCCGTCGCCATCTTCGACGACGTGCAGGTCCCGTACGAGCGCTGCTTCATGATCCGCCATCCCGAGGTGTTGACCAGGGGCAAGATGTACAGCGAGACAGGCGCCCTGGCGCACATGACCCACCAGGTAGTGCTGAAGGACCTGGCCAAGACCGAGTTCATGCTCGGCCTGATATCCCTCATCTGCGATGCCATCCAGATCGAGAGCTTCCAGCACGTGCAGGAGAAGATCGCCGAAGTGATCAACACCCGCGAGCTGCTCCGGGCAGTGCTCCGGGCGGCTGAGGCGGACGCAGAGGTGAACCAGTGGGGTCTGATGACGCCCGCCTGGGCACCGCTCAACACCGCTCGGAACTGGTTCCCCCGCACGTACCCGCGGCTGCGGGAGATCGTCTGGCAGCTTGCCGCCAGCGGCCTCTTCGGCCTCCCCACCGAGGCGGATACAAAGGGCGAGACAGGCGTGGACGTCGATCGCTTCCTGCAGGCCGCCAGCTTGAACGGCATCGACCGCGTGAAGCTGTTCCGCCTCGCCTGGGATGCCTCAGCGAGCTCCTTTGCCAGCCGGCAGGAGATCTACGAGTTCTTTTTCTTTGGCGATCCTGTGCGCATGGCCCAGGCGCTGGTCGGCAGCTATGATCGCAGCGAGGTCAAAGAGCGCGTCAACGCCTTCCTCAACACCGACGGGCCCCTGGCGCCTCTGGCCGGTTCGGAGCTGCTGGCAGCCGCAAGGCAAGGCGGATGAGCGACCTGCGGGGATCGATAGTGCCCCTGGTCACTGCGTTCAAGGCCGGTGGCGAGCTCGATCTGGAGGCCATGGGCCGGCTGGTCGACTGGCAGATTGCGTCCGGCTCCCACGGTCTCTCAGTTACCGGCACCACCGGCGAGCCCAGCGCCTTGACCCTGGACGAGCGGGAGGAAATGATGCGCTACGTGGCCGAGCGCATCGGCGGGCGGGTGCCGTTCGTTCCCGGCACCGGCACCAACAACCTGGCCGAGACGCTACGCCTCACGCGCTTCGCGCAGGAGCTGGGCGCCTGCGCCGCGCTACTGATCGTGCCCTACTACAACCGGCCGTCGCAGGAGGGCCTGTACCGCTACTTCACGGCCATCGCCGAGTCAGTCGAAATCCCGCTCCTGATCTACAACATCCCGGGTCGCACGGCTGTCAACATCGCTCCCGCCACACTGGCCCGCCTCCGCCGCGATCAGCCCCGGATCATCGGCGTGAAGGAGTCGAACAAGGACTTTGAGCACGTCTGCCGGGTGCTGCACGAGTGCGGCCGCGATTTCCTCGTCTTTTCGGGCATCGAGCTGCTCTGCTACCCGATGTTGGCGATCGGCGGCGCCGGCCACGTCAGCGCCACCGGCAATCTGCTGCCGAAGGAGGTCGCCGCCATCTACGACCTGGTCCAGGCCGGCAAGCACGCCGAGGCGTTGGATCTGCACTACCAGCTTCTGCCGCTCAACGACGCTCTCTTCTGGGAGACGAATCCCGGCCCGCTCAAATGGGTGATGGGCGAGCTGGGCCTGATGGAGCCGGTCTACCGCCTCCCGCTCTGCGAACCCAGCGCTGAGAACCAGCGCCGGCTCCGAGAGGTGATGGCGCAGTACGACTTCGCCGTCCCGGCGGGCGCTGGGCGGTGAAGCGTGCCCGCGTGCTCAGGGATGGCCGGGCAGAGTCGGCCGAGCTGATCGCCCCGAGTCTGCTGCGCACCCCTGACGGGACAGAGCACCAGGAAGTAGACCTCAAGTTCCTGCTGCCCGTCGAACCGACCAAGGTCATCGCCCTGGCCCTCAACTATTCGGACCACGCGGCGGAGCTGGAGCTGAAGGAACCTGAGGAGCCGGCCCTTTTCTTCAAGTCGCCCAACACCTGGGTGCCGCACCGCGCCCCAGTCGTATATCCCGACGGCGGCAAGTTCGTTCATTACGAGGTGGAGCTGGCAGTTGCGATCGGCCGGCGCGGCCGGCGCGTCAAATCGGACCAAGCGCTGGACTATGTCGGCGGGTACACGATCGCCAACGATCTCGTCATCCGCGACTACGTGACCAACCTTTTCCGGCCCCCGCTGCGGGGTAAGTGCTGGGACACCTTCTGCCCGATCGGCCCTTACCTGGTCCAAGACGAGGTGCAGGATCCCCACAACCTTACCCTCAGGGCATTCGTAAATGACGAGCTGCGCCAAGAGGGCAGCACGCGGGACCTGATGCGCAAGATCCCCGAGATCATCGAATACGTCACCCACTTCATGACCCTGGAGCCTGGCGATCTCATCCTGACCGGTACGCCCAAGGGCATCTCACACGTTCAGCCCGGCGATCGCATGCGGCTCGAGGTGGAAGGGCTGGGCGCTCTCGAAAACCACATAGTCGCTGAGCAGGAGGCTTTTGGCTGATGAGCCAGATGGCAACTGCGTCAGAGCGGCCACGCGTGAAGGCGCGGGTCCGACCTGTCGAGCACTTCATCGACGGCAGGTTTCAGCCCAGCCAAGCCGCTGGCGCCTTCGAGACCACCGACCCAGCCACCAACGAGGTGATCACGACAGTCGCCGATGGACTGGAGGCGGACATCGATCTGGCCGTCAGAGCTGCCCGCAGGGCATTCGAGGAAGGTCCCTGGCCCCGCCTTCGGGCCGCCGAGCGGGCTCGCTACCTGCGGCGGATCGCCGAGCTGATCGAGGCGGCGGATGCCGAGATCGCCGAGGTGGAGACGCTCGACACAGGGCTCCCCATCACCCAAGCCAGAGGCCAGGCAAGGCGGGCGGCGCAGAACTTCCACTTCTTCGCCGCGCAGATCGAGACCCTGGGCACCGCCTCCTACCAGACCGGCGATTTTCTCAACTACACGCTTCTGAAGCCGGTCGGCGTGGCCGGATTGATCACGCCCTGGAACACGCCTTTCATGCTGGAGACCTGGAAGGTGGCGCCTTGCCTGGCCGCCGGCGACACCTGCGTGTTGAAGCCTGCCGAGTGGTCGCCGCTGAGCGCTTCGCGACTGGCTGCCATCATCGCTGAGGCGGGCATCCCTGATGGCGTCTGCAATGTGGTTCACGGCTTCGGTGAGACGTGCGGTGCACCGCTGGTCGACCACCCGGGCGTACAGCTCATCTCCTTCACCGGCGAGACCACCACGGGCAGCACGATCATCGCCAACGGGGCGAAGACCTTGAAGCGCTGCTCGATGGAGCTGGGCGGCAAGTCCCCGGTGGTCGTCTTCACCGACGCGGACCTGGAGCGAGCTGTGGACGCGGCTGTCTTCGGCGTCTTCTCCCTCAACGGCGAGCGCTGCACTGCCGGCACCCGGCTGCTGATCGAGGAGCCAATCTATGACGAGTTCGTCGAGCGCACAGCCCAGCGCGCGGGCCAGGTGCGGCTGGGCGATCCCTTCGACCCCAAGACTGAGCTGGGACCGCTGATCCATCGTGAACATTACGAGCGCGTCAAGAGCTACATCGAGATCGGCCGAGCGGAGGGCCGGCTTCTCGCCGGCGGCGAGCGACCGCAGCACCTGGCCCAGGGCAACTACCTGCCCGCCACTCTCATCGCCGACGTCAAGCCGCAAGCGCGCGTCTTCCAGGAGGAGATCTTCGGCCCGGTGGTGGTGGCGACGCCCTTCAACGGCGAGGCGGAGGCGGTCAGGCTTGCCAACGACGTCCGCTATGGTCTGGCCGCCTACGTTTGGACTCGCGACCTGCAGCGCGGTCAGCGGGTGGCGCAGGCTATCGACTCGGGACTCGTCTGGCTGAACTCGCAGAACGTGCGCGACCTGCGCACTCCGTTCGGAGGCAGCAAGTGGAGCGGCATCGGGCGCGAGGGCGGCCACTACAGCTTCGAGTTCTACTGCGACCTGCAGACCGTACACGTGGCGCTTGGTGAGCACCCCATCCCGCGCTTTGGAACCGGCGGCTGATGGCCAAGCCAGGCGATCCTCAGGAGTGGCTGGGCGGCCGCCGGGCGGCACCCTTCGACATCGTGCGCGCCGCTCACGCCGAACTGCTCGTCACTGACCTGAGGCACTCGCGCGAGTTCTACGTCGACCTCTTGGGCTTCGTTGTCACCGAAGAGGATGATTCAGCCATTTACCTGCGCGGCTATGAGGACAGGCACCATCACTGCCTGGTGCTCCGCTCGGGACGCGTGGCGGAAGCCGGTCATCTCGCCTTCCTGGTTGCCTCTGAGACCGAGCTGGAACGGGCAGCTGACCACTACCGGGCGGCCGGCTGCTTCACGCGCTGGCTGGACGCGGGCGAGGAACGGGGTCAAGGTCGGGCGCTGCGCGTGCAGGATCCGCTCGGCTGTCCGCTCGAGTTCTTCAGCCAGATGGAGAAGGTGCCCTGCCTGCTGCAGCGCTATCACCTTCAGCAGGGGGCGCGAATGCAGCGCTTGGACCACTTCAACCTGCATGTGCCTGACGTGCAGACGGCTTTCGACCTCTATCACGAACTCGGTTTCGGCTGTTCCGAATACATCGCCGGCGATGGTGGGGACCGGACCATCTACGCGGCCTGGATGTTCCGCAAGCCGCATGTCCACGATGTGGCGCTCACCGCCGGCCGCGGTCCCCGGCTGCATCACCTGGGCTTCTGGGCGGCTGACAAGGATGCCATCCTCAACACCTGCGACGCGCTCGGCGGAGCCGGCTGGCAGGAGACTATCGAGCGCGGACCCGGCCGCCATGGGGTAAGTAACGCCTTCTACCTCTATCTCCGCGATCCCGACGGGCATCGCATCGAGCTCTACACAGCCGACTACTGGACTGGTGATCCCGATCTGGCCCCTGTGCGCTGGAGCGTCAACGACGAGCAGCGCCGCAGCTTCTGGGGCCACACAGTGCCGGAGCGATGGTACCTGGAGTCCTCCCTGCTCCAGGCGGCCGACGGCAGCACTGTGCCGGTCAGCGACCCGCCGGCGCAGGAGCTCCGCCAGCCACTACTTCCTCGCTGAATCGGGCCGGCGAAGCACTGCTGGCTACCGAGTGATGTCGGGTCGAGTCCCCTCTCGGCTGGTGACGCGGCGGAGCCGGCGGAACTGCGCTGTGCGACTGGTGGCCAGCGCCGCGCCGCAGACCACCAGCACAAAGCCGGCGCCCATGCCCAGGGTGAAGGTCTCACCGAGCGCGAACACGCCGAGCAGCGCCGCCACCGCTGGATTGATGTAGGTGATGACGCTGGAACGCACAGGCCCGATCTCGGTGATCAGCGCGAAGAAGAGCAGAAACGCGACAGCTGTGCAGGCCAGGGCAAGGGCAGCCACCGAGAGCAACACACCTGTGGTCGGCATCACATGAGGCCACTGCTGGGCGGCAATTGGCGCATAAGCAACTGCGCACACGGCCAGCGACGCTGCAATCACGCTGACCGGCGATTGATCGCTGAGATGACGTGACAGGATCACCGGCCCCACCGCGTAGCCGACCACGACAACTGCCAGCTCGGCCAGCGCCAGAAGGCTGGTTGCATGCAGATCCGTACCGACGATCGCCGCCACGCCGATCAGGCCGAGGGCCAGCCCGCTCAGGCTGGCCGCGCTGAGTCGCTCCCGCTGGCCGAACGCGATTGCCACAACTGTCGTCGCCAGTGGCACAGTTGAGATCAGCAGGCCAGTGAGCGAGCTGGAGATGTGCTGTTCGGCGCTCGAGAGGAGAAACCAGGGAATGCCCATCTCGACGGCGGCGAAGGCAAGCAGCCAGGGCCCCTTTGCCCAGAGCCGGCCGAAGCCGCCTCCGCGAGCCAGCGCGAATGGAAGCAGGACCAGTGCCGCCAGCGTGGTGCGCACGAAAACAAGGGTGGCCGGCGAGAGCTCACTCACGGCTATCCGGATGAAGAAGTAGGGAATGCCCCAGATCAGGGACATCGATGCAAACAACAGGAGGCCGCGGCGCGTCATGTGGACACCGCTCATTCCTACCGGCCGAGCCAACGCGGTTGTTCCGGAGAAGGACAGAGCGATCGGGTAGCTGCTGAGCGATCACCAGGTCGGGCGCGAGAGCAAATCTCCGCCACCGCCAAACCATGTCGGAGCTGACACTGCATCAAGTCCACAGTGCGCATCGGCTGGAGCAGTCGTAACCTGTCAGACACGGTTCGGACCACACCAAGAAGCTGGAGGAGAAAAGCATGTTTGATAAGTTGCTGGAAGCGGTGATCCCGGGCGGTCTGTATGTCGGTCTGGGAATCGCGATTGGCGCCGCCTTTAGTGAGCGTCTGCGGCCGGTCGCCAAGCGCGCTGTAAAGGTAGGGATGACCGGCGCCGAGCGCCTGCAGGAGATCAGCGCCGAGGCACTGGAGAAGACCCAGGATCTCGTCGCGGAAGCGCGCTACGAGCAGGTAGCCGAACAGAAGGGTCCTGTGCGCCGCACCAGGGCAACTGCTCGTACCACCACTCCCCGCCGGCCGCGCCGCCGCACAGCGGCGGGCAACGCGCTGACCATCGCGCCGGAATAGTCTGTGCCGCCCCGAACCGCCGAGCGCCCGCGGGCGCGGATCGAACACGCTGCGCATGGCCGCATCCGCGTCCGGATCGCCAAGGCAGACCGTGATCCTGAGCAAATCGAGCGGATCCGCTCCCATGTGGCGGAGATTGATGCGGTGGACGAGGTCCATGTCAACGAGCGCACAGGGTCGATTCTCATCCACTCGTCGAGTGCTGCCCGGGTGCGGGAGGCGCTGCAAACCGTGCTCGAGCTGGCGCCCTTCGAGCGCCAGACCGAGACGCAAGTCAACACTCTCGTGGCGGCTGTCAGGCTGGGTGACGACAGGCTCAAGGAAGCCAGCCGCGGCCGCGTCTCGCTGCGCTGGCTGGTCCCCGCCGCCTTCTTCACCATCGGGGTGCGCCAGCTCATGAACACGGGTTTCACCATCGGCACTGTGCCGTGGTACGTGCTGCTCTACTACGGCGCCGACTCGTTTCTCAAGCTGTATCCCGAACATGCACCGGCCACCAAGCAAGGAGTAAGGAGCGAGCCCCTATGAATAACAGCGGACCGATCAGCGTTCGAGTGGGTCCCATGAGCATGGACGTGCCCCGAACCGCGGGCTACTACGGCGGCGTTGGTCTGGCCCTTGCCTTCGGCCTCATCGAATGGCCGGTGGCTGTCTTCATAGGTGCGATCCCGGCCGTGCAGATGCTGCGCCGGCAAGATCTCGGCCGGCCTGTCAACTTCGTTGTCCAGCTCTTCGAGGGAGCCGCCAAGCCCGTCGGCGGCGATGCCGAGGGCACTGTGGAGCTGACCAGCACACCCCGGCCGCTGCGCCGGGCGGCGCAGGCCGATCCGGCCGGTGCGGTCGCCGGAACAGCCCGGGCCGCCGGTCGCGCAGCCCGCCGCGGAGCCGGCGGCAGGAGCCGCCGCCGCGGCCCCGCTGGAGCGGGCACTGGCACTACCCGGCGCCGCCGCGCCGCCGCTGGGACGACCGGCGACGGGGCCACCGGCACCACCCGGACTCGGCGCCGGGCCGCCGCCACTGAGGCGACCAGTGGCAACGGCAGGCGCCGCCGGCGGCCGACCGCAGCGGCCGAGACCACAGCTGCCGAGACCACAGCTGGACCCCGCCGCCGCGCCACCCGGCGCAGCCCAGCGGCTCGGACCGCGACGCTAGAGGCGGGAGGCCCAGCCGGCGAAGGAACGACGACTAGCTCTTAGCCGGCAGTCGGTTCTTCTGCAGCGGGCGCAAGGCGTTGGCTGCGGCGAGCACAGTGGAACCGTTGTTCACGAGCGTCGCCGCCAACGGCGTCAGCTGCCCGGCGACTGCTAACCCCATGCCGACTGTGTTGGGAACGGCGACCAGGCCGATGTTCTGGCGCATGATGCCCATGGCCTCGCGCGCCAGCCGAACAGCTGTGGGCAGCGGCACCAGATCCTCTGCGAGCAGGACGACGTCGGCTGTTTCACGCGCGAGGTGGGCCCCATCCGGAACCGCTATGCCGACACCTGCCTCGGCCATGGCATAGGCATCGTTGATGCCGTCGCCGACGACCGCGACGCCGTGGCCTTCGGCACGCAGCCGGCGCACCAACCCAACCTTGTCCTCGGGCAGCATGCCGCCGTGATACTCGTCCAGACCCAGCTGCCTGGCGACTGCAGCGGCCGCTGAGCCCCGATCGCCGGTCGCCAGGATGAAGCGCTGGATGCCCAACCGCCGCAGGCTTGCCAGCACCTCCTTGGCGTTGCTGTCGACTCGATCTCGCAGTGACATGCGCGCGACTGCGCGGCCGTCCACTGCGACTATGACCACCGAGGAGCCTGCGATCGAAGTGTCAGGACACGGGATGCCTTGCTCCGCGAGCAGCGCCGGCTGGCCCACCACCACCAGGTGCTCACCCACGCGGGAGATGACGCCGCCGCCGACCTGGTAGCGGACCTCGTGAGGCGTCTCGGCTCTGAGGCCATCAGCCTTGGCCGCGCGGCGGATGGCCGCAGCCATCGGGTGCTGGATCTGGCCCTCGGCGGCAGCGGCGAGGCGCAGCACCTCCCGCCGATCCAGGTCAGCCAGAAGCTCGATGGCGGCCACGCTTGGCCTGCCGCTGGTCAGCGTCCCAGTCTTGTCGAAGATGATGGTGTCGACCTGGGCGAGCTCCTCGATCGCGCGTCCGTTCTTGAACAGCACCTTCTGGCGGGCGCCGGTGATCATGGTGGTGAGCACGGTGGTGGGGATAGAGACTCGGAAGCCGGTGCCATAGTCGATTATCAGGATGGACACCAGGCGGCCAACCTGTCCGGTCACCGCAAAGGCAATGCCGCCGGTGGCCAGGACCGGCAACACGAAGCGGTCGGCAATCCGGTAGACCATGTCGGAGACCTTGGTGTCGGCGGCGATGGCATCCTCCAGCGCGATGGCCAGCTTGGCTGCGCGAGTTTCATCACCTGAGGCAAGGACCTCGATCAGCACGCGGCCGTCGTAAAGCGAGCTGCCAGCCAACACCTGGGCACTGGTGGCCACCCGGCGCGGCATCGCTTCGCCCGACCACGTTTTGTCGTCCAGGTCACCGAGGCCGTCGATGACAACCCCGTCGACAGGCACCGACTCGCCGGCGTAGACGGAGATGCGGTCGCCGGCCTTGACCTCCTCCAACGGGACCATGCGCTCTTTACCAGCCTCATCGAGGCGGACCGCGCTGGGCGTCGTGCCTAGCCAGGAACGAAGAACGCGACGAGCTCGGCCCGAGGCTCGCCGGCGGATCCGCTCACCGGTCTCGATGAGCCCGACCGAGACGCCTGCCGCGAGCACGTCGCCGCTGGCGAGCAGCAGGCCCACCGCCACTCCGTCCAGCACGTCGATGTTGAGCTTCCGGCCGACCAGACCCCTGACCGCCCGCCGGGCGATGGGCAGCGCGCAAGTGGCGATGACGAAAGATGCAGGTGGGGCCGGAACCAGCAGGCCGGCGGTGAGAGATACGGCCGGAACCAGCATCTGGCGCCAGAGAGGCGTCGCCGGCGTGGCGGGCGCCGCGGCGTCTTGAGCGGAGGCGGGCAGCGCGCTGAGCAGGTCGCCCGACTTGAGAGCGGGGTCGAACCGAACGACGAGGGAGCGCGAGCTCTCGCGCCAGCTCGCCGCCGAAACGGCGGGATGGGACGCCATCCGGCGGGCCAACTCGGCGCCGTGGGCCTGGTCTTCAAACGCGACCTGAAAGCGCACTCGGCCGGGAATCGCATGGGCGATGCGCAGGCTGCGGGCCAACGGAGCAGGTCGCTGCCGAGCGCGCCGCGGGGCAGCGTCAGAGATCATTGGGGGAACAAAACTTGATAGCGCAGAGTACAGCTAATATACCTACGGCGATCCAGGAGCCGACGGCAGGAAAACCGGCAGCAGCAGCAGCAAGAGCGCTTCCGCCACATTTCCGCTCACGACAGCTACACCCAAGGCGGCGACGTGTTCCAACCCCGAGCCGGCCACTTCGGGCAGGCCGTGCCCTACGCGCCCGTTCGCCTGCTGGAGGAGCGCGTCGAGCTCGATCCAGGGCAGGTATTCGACTGTCAGTGACCGATTGGCCGGCCGCCAGCGCACGCAGATCACTGCCGGATGGCCTGCCAATCGTTGTGCGAGCAAGCGGCCGCCGGCGGCCCGATCCGCACCGAAGCGTAGCCGGCATCGGCCCGGAAGCCGGTGCACCACCTCCATCCCGAAAGGCTCCGAATGGGAAGCAAGCTGCATCCTGCTGGTAGCTTGCCGGACGGGCGCTTAAGGCTGGGCAAGCGGAGGGCTAAGAGTTGAGGTTGAGTCCCGCTAGGGCGAGAGACGACGGATGGGTCAGCGCGGATTGGTTGCGGTGGTTAGAACCATCGAGCCGGCGGGACCGTACTAACCAGCAAATGGATGCGAATAGCAGGAGATTGCCAATGGCTGCTCAACCTGTTCAGCGAGCTCTGCCGGTCTTCACGCTGGCCATCGCGCTGCTCGTGACCGCCTGTGGTGGTGGCGGAGGCTCCTACTCGTCGGGCTCCTCGTCCTCCACAACTGCGAGCCCCGCCGCGGCGGCGACTGTCAAGACCGCCACCAAGACGGTGGCGGGGAAGTCCCAAAGCATCCTGGTCGACGCCAAGGGCTTGTCGCTCTACCACTTCACTCCCGATTCCCAGGGCAAGGTGACTTGCGTCGGGCCTTGTGCCAAGGCTTGGCCGCCTCTGCGTCTGGAGGCCGGCACCAGCCAGCCGTCAGCGGGCCCCGGTGTGACCGGCAAGCTGGGGACCGTCTCCAACCCCGAGGGTGGCGCCCAGGTCACTTACAACGGTTGGCCGCTGTATTACTACGCCATGGATAAGGACAGCGGAGACACCTACGGCCAGGGAGTCGGTGGAAAGTGGTCAGTTGTCACTCCCAGCCTCGCACCAGGAACCTCACCCAGCGCCGGCGGCTACTGACTGCTTGTAACAGACAGTCCGCCAAGAATTCGCGTCGACCCGGCCACTAGAATCAACACGTGGCTGACTCGCGCTTCTCCGATTATCGGACCGACCCCATGGTGCGCGAGATGTTGCGGGTGATAGGACAAGGCGGCCAGCCCCAGCGTTCAGCTCAATCAATGCCTATCAATGTCTGGGAAGAGGGCGGCATGCTCGTGCTCGAAGCGGCGATGCCTGGGCTGCGGCCCGAGGATGTGGAGGTCCTCTGCGCGGAGAATACGCTCACGATCCAGGCGGAGGTCACCATTCCCGATCGGGACTACCTGCACCAAGAGCTGCCCGGCACCCGCTACTTCCGCCAGATCGCCATGCCGGCCGACTGCCTGCTGGAAGAGACCGCGGCTCAGGTCGAACACGGCCTGCTTACTCTCCGCGTGCCCAAGGCCAAGCGGAAGCACCCGGAACGAGTCAGGATCCAGGTGAACCGCGCTGGCGAGCCCGCCCGGCCGAAACGCCAGGTTCGGTCCAGGAAGGCCACGGACCTCGCCGAGGACTCCTGAGCCGGTGGGCCGCCGCTGCCGCCGGCCGGTGGTCCACTAGGTGTCTCTGGATTTCCCGACCGCCCAGGATGAGTACCTGGGCTGGCTCGAGTTGGAGGCCAACCGCAGCCCCAATACAGTGCGGGCGTATCGCGGCGAGCTGAACCGCTTCCGCGAGTTCCTCAGCGAGCGCCGGCACAGCTTGCAGATGGATGAGCTGACCTACGAAGACCTGAGAGCTTATCAGCGCCATCTCGCTGCCTCTGTGCCACGTCCAGCCTCCAGGGCTCGCTCGCTCGTGGCTATCCGCTCCTGGCTCCGCTGGCTGGCCCGCGAGAACCTGATCCAAATAGACCTGTCCAACCGCATCACGCTGCCGAAGCTTGAACAGCGCCTGCCGAAACCCCTGCCGCCCGATGAGCTCTCCCATCTCCTGGCCGCTCTGCCCAGGGTCACACCACTCGAGAAGCGCGATCGGGCGCTGGTTCACTTCCTCATCAGCACCGGTTGCCGGATCTCGGAAGCCCTGAGCCTTGACCGTACCGACGTACCCAAGCAGGGCCATCGCCTGATCGTGACCGGCAAGGGCAACAAGCAACGCGCCGTCTACCTGACCGAGCAGGCGAAAGTGGCACTGGCTGATTACCTCGACGCCCGGGAGGATGCCTCGCTGGCGCTCTTCGTGAACTTCGATCGGGCGCGGGCAGCCCGCGGCGAGCGGCGGCTCACAGCTGACGGTGCGCGCCACATAGTCAACCGGGTGCGGCGGTCAGTGGGCGCCTGGGCCTTCAAGTCCCCCCATGTCGCCCGCCACACGGCGGCGACCAGCCTGCTGGAGGTGACTGGCGGCGACGTGCGGCTCGTGCAGGAGGTGCTGGGCCACGCGAACCTCAACACCTTGCAGGGCTACACCAAGATCGTCGACGCGCGCAAACAAGACGCTTATCAGCGCTACGAGCGCTACTTGGAAGAACTACCGCACGAAGGCTGAGCTGGCAGAGCCGTCGGCTAGTCGTCGTCCGGGTGGCCCATCAGAGCGTCCTGGATCTCATAGAGGCAATCCATAGTCGCTAGCACCTCGTCGCCGCAGTGATTGCAGGCGGCCGTCGGCGGAGACGCCACCACGAGGGTCTTGACCGCATCGGCGAGCGGTTTGGGGACCTCCGACTGGTCGGCCAAATTCAGCCGCTCGAGCTGATCCAAGAGGCGGTCCAAGTAGCGCATCTTGTTGCGCTTGGCGTACTTCTCGGCCTGCTCCCGCTGCTGCGAGACTGTAACAGTCTCGATCGCCATCGACGCTTCTCGGATCATCGGCTGACCTCCGGCTTTGAACGATTGACCCGACAGCGCTGTCCGTGCACTCCGGATTGATCTTCGGTGTCGGGCGGCAGGTTGTCAAGACTTTGGCTGATAAATAGGGTGAAGTACAGTTCAGTCATCGCTTCTTTGCAGACAACTCCCCCGCAGCCAGCGCAAGTTCTTCCCACTCTCAGCAGCGCTCAGGTCGCGGAGGTCGACCGCCTGGCACATGAGCGCTACGGGCTGGCCGTGTCCTGGCTGATGGAGGCCGCGGGCTGGCAGCTGGCCAGGCATTGCCGGAGTAGTACCTACGTGGTCTGCGGGCCAGGAAACAACGGTGGCGATGGCCTGGCCGCCGCTCGCCATCTCCACCGTTGGGGACGGCTTGCCGGCGTGGCGTTGGCCGAGCCCGAACGGCTCGGTCCGCTGCCAGCGGAGCAGCTGACGGCGCTGCGAGCGCTGGGTGTCAGTGTCGACCCGCAGCCGCGCTGGCGCGGGGCCCGAATAGTGCTCGACGCCCTCTTTGGCACAGGCCTGCATCGAGCGCCAGAGGGCAGGCTCAAGTCGTGGCTGGAAGCCATCAACGGAGAGCGCCTCAAGGTTGTGGCCGCTGACGTACCTTCTGGCCTTGATGCGGACAGCGGCGCCGCGCCAGGAATCGCCATCGAGGCCGCCATCACTGTGACTCTCGGCCTACCAAAAGCTGGCCTGCTGGCCGGGCGTGGTCCCGAGCTGGCGGGTGATGTGTGGCTGGCTGACATCGGCATCCCCTTCGCGGCCTACGCCGCAGTGGGCGCCCATGTCCCGCCGCACCTGTTTGCAGTGCACGACCGGCTTCAGCTCTCGGCTCTTCGTTTATGAGCTGCGAGGTCAACTGGGATCGAGGCATCTCGGTCGTCGGCCATCAGCTGTGGCTGGATCCGCAGGTGGTGAGGGAACTCGCGTTCGTGTCACATGCCCACTCCGACCACGCTCGTCGCCACCGCCGAGCCCTGCTTACCGAGCCAACCCTGTCTCTTCTCAGCAAGCCTCGGCGCCCGCATGACGTGGAAGTGGTGCCGGTTGGCCAGACGGTCGTGGTAGACGGGGCCAGGGTGACCCTGTATGACGCCGGCCACATGCTGGGTTCGGCGATGCTGCTCTTCCAGCAGCCTGGCAGGAGCTTGCTCTACACAGGTGACATGAAGCTCCTGCGACCTGCAGGCCTGTCGACACCTGTCCCCCAGGCGCAGGCCCTGGTGATGGAGAGCACCTACGGCCTGCCGCATTTCCGCTTCCCAGAGCCAGACTCGGTGGTCCAGGAGCTGGCACTCTGGTGCCGCCAGGCCATAGCGGCCGGCGCTACCCCTGTCATCCTTGCCCACGCGCTGGGCAAGGCGCAGGAGGTGATGCTGTTGCTCGGCCGCCTCGGCTTTCGGTTCGCCTTGGAAGAACGCTGCCTGCCCTTCGCCCGCGGCTATGAGGCGGCCGGTGTAAGGCTGCCCGAATGGGCTGAGCTGAGCCAGGTGGAGGAACGCTTGGCAGACAGGGTGGTCCTCTTGCCTCCGGCCGGCAAGCAGGCGCTGAGGCGCCTGGCGCGCTACCGCACTGCGCTCGTCTCCGGCTGGGCCAAGGATCCCCAGTTCTCCCGCCTCTTCGGCGCCGACAGCTGCTTTCCACTCTCTGACCACTGCGACTTCGACGAGCTGCTGGAGGTGGTCCGGCTCTCTGGCGCGGAGCACGTCTACACAGTCCACGGCTACGCCGATGAACTCGCCCGGCACCTCCGGCGGCGGGGAGTGCGGGCGCACGCGCTGGCCCGGACCGAGCAGCTGGCGCTGGCGATCTGAGCGACCACTTCCAGGCGATCGCCGGCAGCTACGCGGCGCTCCGGCCGCTGAGCGAACAGGACTCGAGGCGCCTGCAGCTGATGCTCGAACGCTGTCCGCTGCCCGCCGTCCCGGCGGTCGTGGAGATCGGCTGCGGACCCGGCAAGCTGCTGCGGGCTGCCGCCGAGCTGACGAACGCGGCCTCAGTCATCGGCGTCGACCCTGAGCCCAACATGCTGGCCCAGGCCGACGGCTTCGAGGCTCACCTGGGCCGCGCCGAAGCGCTGCCACTGCCCGGCGCAAGCGCCGATCTTGCCTTCAGCTCGCTGACCCTACACCTGGTCCAGGACTGGCCGGGGGCCGCAGCGGAGGTTCACCGGGTGCTGAAGCCAGGCGGCTGGAGCGCCACCTGGACGCTGACGCCTGAGCATGTCTGGGGACATGTGCTGAACCGCTGGTTCCCCTCGCTGGCCGGCGCGGACCTGCCTCGCTTCCGTTCGCCTGAGCGGTGGCTGGAGGCGCTGACCCGGGTGGGCTTTCCCTGGGCGGTCGAGGAGCAGGTGCGAATGCGGCGCCAGACGACCCTCCGGCGCCTGGCCGAGAGCGTGCGGTCCCGCTACATCTCGACCCTGGCGCTGCTCCCGGAGAAGGAGTTCGAGGCGGGCTTGAGGCAGCTGGAGCAGCTGGCCAGGGAGACGCCGGAAGCCGTGATCGAGTACGAGATGATCTGGTGCCTCATGTGCTCTCAGCGCATCACCTGACTCGGCCAGTGAGGGATCTAGCGCCGACCGGGTCGCCGATTGCCTAGCGCAGGGCCCAGCCGGCTTTACTGAGGGCCGTCCGCAGTGACGTGTCGCGGGCGGCGTCCCGGCTCAGCGCGTGAAGCAAGCGGTCGACCCAGTCGGCGGGATCGGCCTCGGGAGTGAGGCGAAGGCCCACCTTTTGGAGCCGCGCCTCGAACGTTTGGTCCGCCGCCACCACGCTGAAGCGCTTCAGCCGATTGGGATTCAACACCGCCCGCCGCGCCTTGCCGCGGGGCAGCTTTTCGGTCAGATAGACCAGCAACCGCTCAGGGTCCGCAGAGCTCGCCGGCAGCGGCGAACGGCAGAAAGCGCAGGCGCCGTGCAGAGACAGGGCAGGGGCGGCGCACACCTCGCAGGTGCGCCGGCTCATTCCGTATAGCGGAGGATCACGTCGTCCTCGCGGCGGCGCTCCTCCCTGTACAGATGGCAGTCCTGGTAGTTGCGGACACAGATCGGCGGAGAGTCGTGGAGGCTGACCTTGCGGTGGCTCTGGTGATCGACGTGGCAGTCGAAGCGATAGCGCCGCAGCATCAGCTGCCGCTCTTTCACCAGCTCCTCCAGATAAGGACAGCGGCGCACCGAACCTACGATAAGGAACGGTGCTTCAGTTCGCGCGGACCGCTGAGCAGATCGGCGCGACGGGTTCCACGCTGGAGAAGGGTCGCGTTTTGGCCGAGTACCTCAGCACGCTCGAGAGTGATGACCTCAGCCGCGCGGTCCTCTGGATGAGCGGCCAGCCCTATGGCCGCTCGCAGAGATATCGCCTCAACCTGGGCTGGAAGGCCATTGCGCAGGCGGTCAGCGAGCTGTCAGACCTCTCCTCCGACGAGCTGAGCCGCGTCTATCTGAAGCACTCGGACCTGGGCGACTGGGGCCAGGAGGCGCTGGCGGGCCGTAGCGGCGGCGAGCAGGTCAGCCTGGGCCAAGTAGCCGCCGGCTTCGACGCCATCCGCCTTGCTAAGAGCTCGGCCCAAAAACAGCGCTGCCTGCAGGCGCTCCTGGCCCGGCTGGAGCGGCTTCAGGTCAAGTACGTGCTCAAGATCCTGAGTCTGGAGATGCGCATAGGCATGCAGGAAGGTCTGGTCGAAGCGGCTCTCGCGCGGGCGTTCGACGTGCCGCTGGCGGCCGTGCAGCGGACGCACATGCTGACCGGCGATCTCGGCGTGACAGCTCTTCGCTGTCAGGCGGGCGAGCTCTCGACAGGCGAGTTGCAGCTCTTCCAGCCGGTCCGCTTCATGCTCGCCAGTCCGGTCGAAACGGCTGCTGAAGCTTTCGCCAGGATGCGCACGCCTGTGCTCTGGACAGAGGAGAAGTACGACGGCGTTCGCTGCCAGCTGCATCTGTCGAGGGATGGCCGCTGCGAGCTCTTCAGCCGCGACCTGAAGGAGACGACTGCCGCGTTTCCCGAGGTGGTCGAGGCTGCGGCAGGCGTCCACCATGAACTGCTGATCGACGGCGAGATCCTGGCCCATCGCGGCGATCGAGTGCTGCCGTTCTCCCAACTCCAGCGGCGCCTGGGCCGGAAGCTGGTCAATCGCAAGCTGCGGCTGGAGGCGCCCGTCGTGCTGGTCGCCTTCGACCTGCTCTGGCTGGATGGCGAACCGCTGCTCGACCTGCCTCTGGCGGAGCGCCGACAGCGGCTCGAGGCCCTCGGCCTCGCCTGGCCGTTCCTCCTCGCCCGGCTCGAGGATGCGGCGGACCCGCCGCACCTGGAACAGATCTTCGCCGAGACGCGGGAGCGCGGGAACGAGGGGCTGATGCTGAAGGACCCGCAGAGCCCTTACACGCCTGGCCGCCGCGGCCTGGCCTGGCTCAAGCTGAAGCGGCCGCTGGCTTCGCTCGACGTGGTGGTCACAGCCGTCGAATGGGGGCACGGCAAGCGCCGCAATGTCCTCTCCGACTACACCTTCGCGGTTCGCGCCGAGGACGGCCGCCTGCTCAACGTCGGCAAGGCCTACACAGGGCTCACCGACCGCGAGATCGAGGCCATGACCAAGCACTTCCTCGCTCAGACCATCTCCGAGCACGGCCGCACCCTCGCAGTGAAGCCGGAGGTGGTCTTGGAGGTGACCTTCGATGCCCTCCAGCGCTCCAACCGCCACCGCAGCGGTTACGCCATGCGATTTCCGCGCATCGTCCGCCTGCGGCCTGACAAGCCGGCGACCGAGATCGACACTCTCGGTCGGGTCGAGGAGCTCTACAGCCGCTACTTCGGGCGCGAGGTGGCGCTGGCCGAGGTCGCGACAGGACCTGGCCTGGCAGAAGCGGCGGCGGAGGCGGCGGGAGGAGAGTCTGCCGGGGATGGCAGGTGAAGCTGACCTTCATGGGCACTGCCGGCGCGCGCTTCATGGTGGCCAAGCAGCTGGCGGCTTCGGGTGGGCTCTACCTGGAGGCGAGCGGGACCCGGCTTGCGCTCGATCCAGGGCCAGGCGCTGTTGTCCAGTACGCAAAGCGCAAGGTCGACCTGACCAAGCTGGGCGGCATCATGCTCAGCCACAAGCACCTGGACCATTCCTGCGACATCAACGTGATGATCGAGGGCATGACGGAAGGTGGCTTTCGCTCCCGCGGCTCGGTCTTCTGCCCCTCCGACGCTTTGGACGAAGACCCCGTCATCCTCAACTACCTGCGCGGCTTTCCCCAAGAACTGGTAAGGCTGGAGCCCGACTGCGCCTACCAGCTGGGCGAGCTGAGCTTTCACAGCACACGCCGCCACGTGCACGGCGTGGAGACCTACGGCTTCCGCTTCCGGACGCTCGGCGCTGAGCGGGATCAGCTGGGCTGGGTGACTGACTCCAAGTTCTATGAAGGCATTGCCGAAGACCACCGGGCGGAGGTCATGCTGATTCACACGGTGCTGACGGAGAGCCGGCCAGATCTACCCCACCTGGGACTTGACGACGCGGTGCGCATCATTCAGGACGCGAAGCCGCGGTTGGCGGTCATCAGCCACTTTGGCATGGGCGTGTGGCGCGCCCGGCCCTGGGAGGTGGCGGCGGCCATGAGCGAGCGAGTCGGCAGCGAGGTGAAGGCCGCCCGGGACGGGATGACGCTGGAGCTCTAAAGCTCTACCTGCCGCAGTTCTCCCTGGGCCGCTACGCTTGGACTGCGACTGCCAGGGGAGGCGACTCGATCAGACCGTCAATGAGCCCGTATTCGATCGACTCCTCGGGAGACATGTAGAAGTCGCGCTCGGTGTCGCGCTCGATCCGCTCCAGCGGCTGACCTGTGTGGTATGCGATGAGATCGTTCATCTCCGCCTTGATTCGGATGATCTCGCGGGCGTGGATGTCCAAGTCGGTGGCCTGGCCGGTGATGCCCTGACCGGCGATCAGTGGCTGATGCAGGTGGATCCGGGTCGAAGGGAGGGCAAAGCGCTTGCCCTTCTCGCCGGCCATCAGGAGCACCGTGCCAAAGCTGGCAGCCCGGCCGATGGCGATGGTGGAGATGGGTGGCGAGACGAACTGCATCGTGTCGTAGATGGCGAAGCCTGAGGCCACCGAGCCCCCCGGCGAGTTGATGAACATCTGGATCTCCTTCTCGGGATCCTCAGCGGCGAGAAAGATCAGCTGGGCCACTATCAAGTTGGCCATCGTGTCGTCGATCTGGCGCCCGACTATGACTATCCTGTCTCGCAGCAGGCGCGAGTAGATATCGAACGAGCGCTCGCGGTTGCCGCCCTCGTTCTCGATCACCGTCGGCACCCAGGCCAGAGGTTCCATCCCAGTCACTATATTGCCGAAGCCGAGATTCCCAGCTCCTGCCACTTGCTCTGCCGCCCCCGGTCGTCGGCCGGCAGCCCCATTGTCCGGGTCAGGACACTTAGGCTTTGCCGAGTGACAGCCAGCCGGCCGGCCGCCCAGATCCTTACCGCCAAGGACTTCTTCGCTGCTGTGCAGGTGAAGCTGGCCGGCCGGCTGCCGCCCCAACTTCGGGGCTTTGACTCGCGGCCCGGGCCCCGCCTCCTGAAATTCGATTACGGTCATCGCGAAACGCACTTCGAGGTCTGGCACCACCGAGCCGTCGGGAGGTTGGAGGTCGGCCTCCATTTCGAAGGCGACAGGGCCCTGAATGACCGAGCGCGCGAGTTCTTCCGCGCCCATATGGTGCAGGTCAAGGGCACGCTGTCGCGGGCCGAGCTGGAGCCGTGGGACAGGGGCTGGTCACGCCTGTATGAGACGCTGCCGGGGACCGAGCTGAACGACCAGCTGCTGGACCAGGCAAGCGATCTGCTGGCCGCCTACATTTGCACGCTGGAACCGTTGCTGGAAAACTTCTGGGAGGCCTGATGCCCCTTCTCCGCCCGAACGACGCTCGCGACCTCTTTCCCATCACGCGCCAGTGTCTCTACTTGAACCACGCCGGCAATGCACCGCTCTCGGAGCGGGCTCGGGCGGCGCTGGAGGAGCTGACTGAGCAGCTGACCAGCCGGCCCTACCGCGCCGGCCACAGCCAGGAGCTGGCCGAGGAGGTCCGTTCGTCCCTTTCCCGGCTGGTTGGCGCCGAGCCCGACACCCTGGCGCTGGTGAGGAGTACGGCTCACGGCCTCTCGCTGCTGGCAGGGGGTCTGAACTGGCACGCCGGCGACAATGTGGTCGGAGCCCGCGGCGAGTACCCGGCCAACCTCTATCCCTGGCTCTCCCTGCGGGATCGGGGGGTCGAGTTCCGCCAGGTCGAGCCTGAGGCCGGCCGGATCACCCCCAAGGCAGTCCTCTCCCTGGTGGACGAGCGCACGCGCGTGGTGGCGCTCAGCCATGTCCAGTTCTGGAACGGCTACCGGCTGGACCTGGCCCAAATCGGCGCCGAGCTCGACCGGCGCGGCGTCATCTTCGCGGTCGATCTAATCCAATCGGCTGGCGCGCTGCAGCTGAACCTGGACCGCTTGCCTGTCGACTTCGCCGCCGCGGGCGGCTACAAGTGGCAGGCCTCGGTCCGATCGGCATGGGCTTCTGTTACTGCCGGCCGGAACTCGTCCGCAAGCTCAGCCCGGTGCTGGTTGGCACCGGCAGCGTGACCAGCCCCTTCGAGTACTTCCAGCCGCGCTACGAGCCGGCAGCCAGCGCCCGCCGCTTTGAGGAGTCAGCTCTCTCGCTGCTGGATCTGACCGGCTACCTGGCAGGCCTGCAGATCCTCTTGGAGGCCGGCCCGGCGCGGGTGGAGGACCGCGTACTGGGCCTGGCCGCCCGCCTCCGCGAAGGTCTGGATGGTCTCGGCTACGAGCTCGTGGAGCCCTGGCCCCGCTCGGCCGACGAGTGCTCAGGCATAGTCAGCTTTCGGCGCCCCGGTTCGCCCGCCTCAGCAGTCTGGCGCGAGCTGACTGCGGCCGGCATCGTGTCGCGCCTGCACGGCGACCTGGTCAGGCTCTCGCCCCACTTCTACAACTTGGAGCGGGAGATGGACAGAGTGCTGGAGGTGCTTGCGCCGTTGGAGGTTCGCTGAGTGAAGCTGGAGGCCCTGGAGATGACGCCGGAGCTTGACGGCTATCTCAACTCACTGCTGCCGCCGAGCAGCGGGGTGTTGGCGCGGCTTGAGAAGGAGCTGGAGAGCAACAGTCTGCCAGCCATCGGCCCCGCGGTCGGCCGCCTTCTCGCCCTGCTGCTGCGGATGAACCGCTGCGTCGACGTGCTCGAGCTGGGGACCGCCGCTGGATACAGCGCCCTCTGGCTGGCCAACGGCTGCAGCGGCCGCGTCCTGAGCTTGGAGCTGGATCCAGAGCGGGCCCGGCTGGCGCGTGCCAACATCGGCGAAGCGGGCCTGGCCGACCGGATTGAGGTGGTGGAGGGGGATGCGCTGGAGTACCTGGAGGGCACGACGGTCGAGGTCGACGCGATCTTCAACGACCTGCTCAACTCCTTTCCCGATGAGGCGGCGGCGGAGCGCTCCTTCCGGCTTTCCTTCGAGCGACTGCGTCCGGGCGGACTGCTGCTGGCGGATAACGCGCTGCGCCGGGGCGAGGTAGTGGATCCCGGGTCGCGCGGCGCTCGGAACGTCGCACGCTACAACCAGCTGGTGGCCGACGAGCCGAGTCTGGAGAGCGTCATAGTGCCGCTGCGGGACGGCGTCTCGCTCGCGCGCAAGGCAGACCTGGCGCTGCCCACCGTCTGACGGCCGGTCGGTCATGAATACAGCCCGCGCGGTGGGTCAAACGCTGGTCAGACTGGGTGTCGAAAAGTTCTTCGGTGTGATAGGCAGCGGCAACCTGGTGACCACCAACGCCATGGTGGCCGCCGGGGCGCGCTTCTACAACGCCCGCCACGAGGGCGGCGCCATCACCATGGCCGATGCCTACTCGCGGGTTTCCGGCCGGGTGGGTGTCTGCACTGTGCACCACGGACCGGGTCTGACCAACGCCATGACAGGTCTGACTGAAGCTGTGAAGAGCCGGACGCCGCTGCTGCTGGTCACTTCGGATGTCGGTGCCAGAGCTCTGCTCTCCAACTTCAGGATCGACCAGACCCAGCTGGTTCTTGCCGTGGGAGCCGTCGTGGCGCGGCTGCTCAGCCCGGAGACTGCTGGGGTCGACACGGTACGGGCCTACCGCAGGGCGCTGGCGGAGCGCATCCCGGTGGTCCTGATGATGCCGCTCGATGTGCAGCAGGCTGACTGCCCGGAGCCCCCCGCTGAGCTCCCGCCGTTGGTCGCCCTACCGCCTGCCCTCCCCGATCAGACCGCGCTGAAGGCGGCGGCGGCGTTGCTGGCCGGAGCCCGCCGGCCTCTCGTCATCGCAGGCCGGGGGGCTGTGCTGGCCGGAGCCGGTGAGGGGCTGGAGCACCTGGCCGAGCAGACAGGTGCCCTGCTGGCGACGAGCGCGCCAGCCAAGGACTACTTCCAGGGCAATCGCTGGTCGCTGGGCATCTCCGGCGGGTTTTCAAGCGACCTTGCGGCGGAGATAATCGTCCAGGCAGACGTCGTACTGGCGGCAGGCGCCAGCCTCAACATGTGGACAACGCGTCAGGGCAGCCTGCTGAGCCGGCAGGCGAAGGTGATTGCAATCGACAGCGACGCTCGAGCGCTTGGTCACCACCACCGGGTCGACCTGGCGCTGGTCGGCGACGCCCGCGCCACTGTCTGCGGACTGAGCGCCCAGCTGCCGGATCGCGCTGTCCCCGGCTGGCGGAGCGACGAGCTGGCGGCGCGCATCGCGACGGGCAGCTGGCTGAAGCAGCCGTACCAAGATGAGAGCACGCCCGAGCGGATCGAGCCCCGAACGCTGTCGCTGGCTGTGGGTGAGCTGCTGCCGCGGGAGGTGAACATCGCCACTGACGGCGGCCACTTCTGCGGCAACGCGGCGCTCTACTGGACTGTGCCTGAGCCGGCGGCTTTCGCTTTCACGCAGAACTTTCAAGCGGTGGGGATTGGACTCGCGACGGGCATCGGCGCTGCCATCGGCCGGCCCGACCGGCTCACAGTCACGGCGCTCGGTGACGGCGGCGCGCTGATGGGCATCTCGGAGCTGGAGACCGTCGCGCGTTTCCGGTTGGGGATGCTCATAGTGGTCTTCAACGATGCCGCCTTCGGCGCCGAGGTTCACCACTTCCAACCGCTGGGCGAGGATCTGAGCCTGGTGCGCTTCGAGGACACCGACTTCGTGCGGTTGGCGCGGGCGGCGGGGCTGGACGGGGTTACCGTCCGCCGCCGCGAGGACCTGGCTCAGGTGCGGGAGTGGCTGGCAGGCAGCCGGGACAGATCACTCCTGGTCGACGCCAAGGTGGTTCCCACAGTTGTGGCGCCCTGGCTAGAGGAGGCCTTCAAGGGCCACTGAAAGGAGCGACAGACGGCTGCCGTGCAAGGGTCAGGGGCGGGCGTCAGGTCCTTCGATCCAGACAGCGCCGGAGCTGGCGAACTCCTTCTTCCAGACCGGCACCGACTCCTTCAGCCTGTCGATGCCCCAGTGGCAGGCCTCGATGGCTTCCCCGCGGTGAGGGCAGGCGACTGTCACCACCACCGACGCCTCGCCGATGTCCAGCTTGCCGATGCGGTGCGCCATCGCGACTCGAGCGGCAGGCCAGCGGCGGCCGATCTCGTCGGCCAGCTCAATCATCTTGGCCTCGGCCATGCCGGCGTAGGCCTCGTACTCCAGGTGCGTGACACTCTCACCGCGAGCGCTGTCGCGGACGATGCCTGTGAAGGTGCAGATCGCACCCGCGCCGGGGTGCGTCACGGCAGCTTCAAGGCGGCGGGCGTCCAGCACTTCGGCGGTCAGCTCGATCAGAGCCACGGTCCCCAGACCGCCGCTCACCGGCGGGATGAAGGCGATCTCATCACCGTCAACTACCTCATCCTCCCAGCCGGCGTAGTTCTGGTTGCGGGCAGGCCGGATCAGGTTCTGGTCCGCTTCCAGGGCGGGATGCCGCTGCCGTAACGCCTGGTAGAGGTCGCCGATATTGCCGCCGCCAGGTAGCTGCTCGGAGGTCACGCCGGCCTGCTCTCGGAGCCGGGCGAAGAGCCTGACGGTGACCATCAGGACTCTGCTCCGGGCGAGCCCGGTGCGGTGAGCACATGCACCTCCTTGCCGCTGTCGAGGGCTCTTTCGATTGTGCGGCGCGTGCCGCTGGAGGCCCCGTCCCAGAAAGCCACCAGCACGTCTATCGCTCCAATCAGGCGCTGATTGCGACTGGCGGCGGCCTCGTCGTCCCGCGCCTCCTCGAACGATGCCGCCAGCACCTTGACCGGCAGCCCTCGTTCGCGCGCAGTTCGGACTGCTGTGGCGTCCACGCCGCTGGCGCTCCCGGTCACCAGGCTCGCCGCCGGGGCCAGCTCGCGCACGTAGCTGGCGACTCGGCCGAGGTCGGGGTAGTGCCGGCTGCCGACGATGCCGACACGCTGGGCGGCCGTCAATCCTCTTCGCTAGGCTCTACCGCGCCCGCTTCGGCGAGCTGGGCCAGGTTCGCCTCGAACATCTCCCGGAGCCGCCGAGCCTGCTGGTCGTATGCGTGCGCATCGGGCCAGGCAGCGCGAGGATTGAGAACCTCCGAAGGCACGTCGGGCACTGCCGCCGGCACCGCTAGGCCGAAGACCGGATCCGTCCGCGTCTCGACGTCCCGCAGCCTGCCCTCGACCACCGCTCTGACGATGGCGCGCGTGTGAGCTATCGAGATGCGCTTGCCCACCCCGTAGGCGCCCCCCACCCAGCCCGTGTTCAGCATCCAGACCTGAGCATCGTGCTTGTGCAGGCGCTCGACGAGCATCTGGGCGTACGTCTCCGGCGACAGAACGAGGAAAGGGCCGGCGAAGCAGGAGCTGAAAGTGGGCTCCGGTTCAGTCACCCCGCGTTCGGTGCCGGCGACCTTGGCGGTGTAGCCGGAGAGGAAGAAATAGCGGACCTGTTCAGAGTTGAGGCGCGCGACCGGTGGCAGCACGCCGAAGGCGTCGGCGGAGAGAAAGACAATGTTGCTCGGGTGAGCGGCGCGGCCGCTCAAGTCGGCGTTGGGGATGAACTCCACAGGATAGGCGGAGCGTGTGTTTTCAGTTTTGCTGCCGTCGTCGTAGTCGGGGACTCTGGTGTCCGGATCGAAAGCGACGTTTTCCAGGACGGTGCCGAAGCTGTTGGTGGCGGCGTAGATCTCAGGTTCGGCGTCCTTCGAGATGCGGATGGTTTTGGCGTAGCAGCCGCCCTCGAAATTGAACACGCCTTCATCCGACCAGCCGTGCTCGTCGTCGCCGATCAGCTTCCGAGTGGGGTCCGAGGAGAGGGTCGTCTTGCCGGTGCCTGAGAGTCCGAAGAAAAGAGCCACATTGCCGTCCTGACCGACGTTCGCCGAGCAGTGCATGGGCAGCGCGCCAGCCTCCGGCATTAGGTAATTGAGAGCTGTGAAGATGGACTTCTTCATCTCGCCGGCGTAGCGGGTGCCGCCGATCAGCACAGTCCGCCGGGCGAAGTTGACGAGGATGAACGTTTCCGAGCGAGTGCCGTGCAGCGAGGGATCGGCCGTGACCTGGGGCAGGGCCATGACTGTGAAGTCAGGCTCGAAGCCCTGCAGCTCCTCAGGCGAAGGTCTGATGAAAAGGTTGTTGACGAACAGGCTATGCCAGGCGTACTGGGTGACCACGCGCACCTTGAGGCGGTAGCGTGGATCGGCGCAGGCGAATAGGTCCCGCACGTAAACCTCGTTGGCCCGGATGTACTCGGCCATGAGCTCGAACAACTGGTCGAAATGCTCGGTTGAGATCGGCCGGTTGCCGGTGTGCCACCAGATCTTGTCCTGAGAGCTCGGCTCCTCGACGAAGAACTTGTCCTTGGGCGAGCGGCCGGTGTGCTGGCCGGTGTCAGCGGTGAGCGCACCTGAGCTGACGATGTTGGCTTCGCCGCGTGCGGTGGCCTGCTCGTAAAGCTCGGCAGGAGCGAGATTGTGCCAGCTTCGCATGGCTCCACCAAGGCCGACATGGCCCAGCAGAGGCCGCTCGATCACCTGCATTCGTCGATCATACTCACGGATTTACGCGGTTACGCCTCACCTGAGGCGGGTTAGCCGGCGGCGCGAGCGTAGCGGCGGCGCTGCCTGCCGGAGACGAAGTCGAGCAGGACATACTCGCCCAGTCGCTCAGGCGAGACAAAGAACGCTCGGCCCTTGTTGATGCGTGTCATCTGGCTCACGAAGTCGGCCAGATAAGGGCTTCGCTCGAGCATGAAGGTGTTGATGACAATGTGGTCGCGGGTGCAGCGCTGAACCTCCTTCAGCGTCTCCTGCACTGTGCGGAACGTGGGTGGGTAGTGGAAGAACACCTGGCCGCCCTCGTCCAGGTGGGCGGTGGGCTCGCCGTCGGTGATCATCACTATCTGGCGGTTGCCGCGATGCCGGGCGAGAAGAGAGCGCGCAACCTGGAAGCCGTGCTGCATGTTGGTGCCGTAGACGTAGTCGTTCAGCGCCAGGCCCGGCAGGTTCTGCGGTTTCAGCTCCACAGCTGTGTTGGAGAAGCCGATCACATAGAGGCTGTCGCGCGGAAACTGGGAACGGATGAGTGCGTCCAGCGCTATGGCGACTTTCTTGGCGGCCAGAAAGCAGCCGCGTAGGAACATCGAGCGGCTCATATCGATCATCAGCACAGTGGACGCCTGGCTGGCGTGCTCGGTGTGGTGGACCTGGAAGTCGTCGGGCTGCAGCCGCACGGGGACCCCTGGACCTTCTCGCTGGAGGGAGTTGAAGAGCGTCTCCTTCATGTCCAGCAGAAAGGGGTCGCCGTATTCATAACGCTTCAGCTCTTCTGCTGCCTCAGTGCCGTTGCCGCCGGCGCGCAGCTGGTGCTGGCCGACCTGGCTCTTCTTGAGCTGGGCGAAGATGTCCTTCAAGGCTCCCTTGCCGATCCGGCGCATGCCCTTCGGGGTGAGCTCCAAGCGTCGACCCTTGCGCTCGATGTAACCGGCCTTCTCCAGCACGCGGGAGACCTGCTGCAGCTGATCCAGCTGCCGGCGCGCCTCCGGCCCGAGCAGGCTCTCGGCCAGGCTGGGGTCGACGTCATCTAGGCGGAAGCTGCCCCGCTGCAGCTGCGATTCCAAGCGGTCCATCTGCTGCAGCTGGTCCATCAAGCCCATGGCCTGCCGCATGGAGACTGGTTCATCGCCGAAGAAGGGATAGCGTTCGCTCAGCTCTGAGGGCGGCGCCATCTGCTGCATGAGACCGGCTAGCCTGGCCAGCTCCAGGCGCAGGGAATCGTCTTGGAGCAGCTCGTCCATCATCTGCCTGAGCTCGGCCCGCGCCTCGGGCGACATCGACTGCAGGAGCGACTGCATCTGGGCCATCTGCCGCTGCAGGTGCTCCAGCAGCTGGTCCAAGCTCTCGATACCTGGGGGAAAGAAGTGGCCGTGCTTCTCCATGAAGCCTGGGAAGTCGGGCTGGCGGCCCTGCCGCCGCGCCTCCAGCATGGCGTTCAGGTCCCTGACCATCTCCCTGACCGCGCCCAGATCCTGCTGGGTCATCTGCGAGATCGACTGCTTCATGCCCTGGAACATCTGGTTCATGACTTGCTGCTGCAGCTGGCTGATCAGCTTCTCAAACGCCTCTCGGGCGCCCTCGTCCATGAACTCATAGTTGCGCAGGGCCTTCACGCGGCCACCCAGGTCGTCAGGCAATCGGTCGAGCTTGTCCCGGCGCTGCTTGGCCATGCGCTCCAGCAGCCGGCGACTCTCAGGCGGCGCCTCGGCAACTTTGCGCTCGATGCCCGCCCGCTCCTGGTCGATCACCTGCTGGAGCTGCTCGCGGATGGCGTCGACAGCCGTGTCCAGGTCGTACCGGGCCAGCTCCTCCTCGCGCTTCTTCTGCAGATCCTGGAGCAGCTTCTCCAGGCCCGCCAGGTCCTGATTGCCCCAGCGGTGCAGGCGCTGCAGCGCGGCGTTGAGGTCGCCGTAGTTCATCAGATCGTCGGCCAGGGCGTCAAGAGTCCGCTCGGGGTCGAGCTCCTCGAAGAGCTGGCTGCCGTCCCACCGCGAGTACCTGAAGCTGGCTGACATGAGCCGTCGCCGCCAACCTTACAGCCCGGCCCCAGCCGAGCGCCCCATCAGACCTCGGCGCCAGGCTGAATGTCCAGCACCTTGACTCCAGGGCCGACGAGCTCCTGGAGCTGGCTCGGCCGGCCGGTCAGCAGGGGGAAGGTGCCGAAGTGCATTGGCACCACGGTCTTGACGCCGAGTAGCTCGACGGCCTTGGCCGCCCTCTTGGGATCCATCGTGTAGTGGCCGCCGATGGGCAGGAAGGCCGCGTCCAGTCGGTGCAGCTCGCCGAACAGCTTCATGTCCATGAAGACGTCGGTGTCGCCGGCGAAGTAGATGGTGAAGCCGTTCTCGAACTCGATTACGTAACCGGCGGGGTCGCCACCGTAGAGCTTCTGCTCGCCTGCCTCGATGCCGCCGGAGTGACGGGCGTCGACCATGGTGATCTTGATCCCGTCGACGTCGACAGTGCCGCCCTTGTTCATCCCCATGTTGTCGCTGCCCGGGAAGCCGAGGCTGGACAGCACGCCGACGGTTTCGGGAATGCCTATCAGCTTGGCGTGGGTGGCCTTGCCGATCTCGACAGCGTCAGCTGTGTGGTCGAAGTGGCCGTGCGTGATGAGCATGAGATCCAGCGTGTCGATCTTCTTCAGGTGCTGGGGGGCGACCGGGTTGGTGGTCACCCAGGCGTCGAGGAGGAGCTGCTTGCCCCGAGCGCTGCGCCCGAGCCAGGTGCCGTGGCCGATCCAGGTGAAGCGAACCTCGTCATTGATGGGCATGTCTTCCCTCCTCAGAGTTTGTTTGCCAAGGGCATTGCCCTTACCCTATTCGCTCTCGGCCGCCCCGAGGGGGGCGCAGCCTACCATTGGTCAGCGATGGATCAGCGGAAGCCGCAGCTGAGTCCCGTCCGCCGGATACTGCCCAAGCAGGACGCGACTCCGGCGCCGGAGGTGCGGCCCGTCAGCGCCAGCGAGCAGAAAGTCAACCAGTACCGCAACCGCCGCTATCAGGTGCTCCACCAGGAGACCGAGCCGGCGCGCAAGCGACGGGCGCAGGGCAAGCCCGACGCGCGAGATCGCATCACGGCGCTGCTCGACCGCGACAGCTTCGTCGAGCTGGACATGTTTGCCACCAATCGGGCGACAGGCTTCGGCATGGAGTCAAAGCGGGTGCCAGGCGACGGCGTGGTTACCGGCTTCGGCTCGATCGACGGTCGCCAAGTCTGCGTCTACGCCTACGACCCCACAGTGCTGGGCGGCTCTCTGGGCGAGGTGACGGCCGAGAAGATAGTGAAGGTGCAAGAGCTTGCACTGCGCAACCGGGTGCCGATCATCGGCATCAATGACTCCGGCGGCGCCCGCATCCAGGAGGGCGTGGTTGCTCTGGCGGGCTACGCCGACATCTTCTTCCGCAACGTGCAGTCCTCGGGTGTCATCCCGCAGCTGAGCGTCATCGCCGGACCCTGCACGGGTGGCGCTGTCTATTCGCCGGCCATCACCGACTTCATCTACATAGTGGAGGGCTCGGGCTACATGTTCATCACAGGGCCTGAGGTGGTGAGGGTGACGACTGGCGAGGAAGTGACCTTCGACCAGCTCGGTGGCGGCGATGTGCACAACACGCTCTCAGGAGTCGGCCACTTCCTACCGGAGACCGAGGCAGAGTGCTGGGCGGGTATCCGCCGGCTGCTCGGCTACCTGCCCGCCTGGAACGGCGAGCCGCCGCCCTTTGTCCAAACCGACGACGACCCGGAGCGGGCGGATCCGGAGCTGCAGACGCTGGTGCCTGACAGCCCCAATCTCCCCTACGACATGCGCGAGCTGATCGGGCGGCTGCTGGACGACCGCCAGTTCTTGGAGGTGCAGCCGTTCTTCGCCCAGAACATCGTGGTCGGTCTGGGCCGGCTCGGTGGCCACACTGTGGGCCTCGTGGGAAACCAGCCCAAGGTGCTGGCGGGAGCCATCGACATCAAGGCGTCAACCAAGGCAGCACGTTTCATCCGCTTCTGCGACGCCTTCAACATCCCTATCGTGTCGCTGGTCGACGTGCCGGGCTACCTCCCCGGCACAGCGCAGGAGCACGAGGGCATCATCCGCCACGGCGCCAAGCTGCTCTACGCCTATGCCGAGGCCACTGTGCCCAAGCTGACGGTGATCACGCGCAAGGACTACGGAGGCGCCTACTGCGTCATGTCGCCCAAGCAGATGGGCGCCGACCTGAACCTGGCGTGGCCGTCGGCCGAGATAGCGGTGATGGGGCCGGAGGCGGCGGTAAACATCATCTACCGCCGCGAGCTGGCCGCTCACTCGGACCCGGTAGCGCTTCGGGCGGAGCTTGTGGCCGAGTACACGGCGCGCTTCGCGAACCCGTACGTGGCCGCGGAGCGCGGGTATGTGGACGACGTGATCGAGCCGCGCGAGACTCGCCGGGAGTTGATCAACGCGCTGGTGCTGTGCCTGCGCAAGAAGGTCGACCGCCCCGCGCGCAAGCACGGCAACATCCCGCTTTAGGGGAAGACTCCAATGGCGAAGGCAGGTATCGGAAGAGTCTGTCCCAATGGTGGGAGTCAGGCCTTACGATTGTCGCGGGATTGTCAAGTTCAAGGGAAACAGCGTCGGAGTGCGGCGGACGGATCGGGGGTTTTGGATCGGATCCTGGACGTTGACGCATGGTTTGCTGAACTCGATCGGTTTGCGGCGGAGCCATTTCTGCCGGAAGGCCGCAGCCAACCTCAAGCCCGAGTCGACCAGTTGCTGGATGGTGTTTGCGCGCCGGTCAACCCAGAGCCGGATACTTTCTAGCCGATCTCGTGGGGTCAGGGCGACTGGTCGGCCAAGCGGTCCCTGTACTCCGCGTTGGTGAACATGACGAAGAGCGTGTGATCGACGTCGCAGCGTTCGCCACCCGAGCGAGCACCCGCTGTCCCGGCAGTCATGGTCAGACCGTGGCCCTGATGCAGCTCTCGCAAGTGCGGCGCCCCGGCACTGGCGCAGTCCAGCCGCTGTGACTGGGCCCTGATCAGCTTGCCGCTTCTCGCCGCAAAGCTGAGGCCTCCATCGCGTTCGTGCCCGATCGTGTAGGCGCCTTCGTGCAGGCGCCGGTGATGAAAGCCGCAGAGCGAGACCAGGTTGCTCAGATCAGTTCGGCCGCCCTGCGCCCAGTGCTGCAGGTGATGAGCGTGCGTCCGCCGCACAGGGACCGGGCAGCCAGGGAAGCAGCAGCCCCTATCCCGCGCCTTGAGAGCCGTGCGCAGCCGCGGCGAGACAGTCCGCCGCGAGCGGCCGAGATCGATCGGTAGCCCCTCGCGCTCCCAGAGCTCCACCACCTCGGCATCGCAGGCCAGCCGCACCGCCACCGAGGGCGGCAGTGCCTGCCCATCCTCCAGCGTGCAGCGACCGCCCTCTGCCTTGCCGCTCAGCAGCGAGGCATCGACGTGAACCACCACCCGAGTGCGACCGGGCGCCCCCTCAAGCTCTGAGGCCGCCACGCCGGCGGCATGCTCGCAGACAGCGACCAGCGCGTCAGCCCGCCGCGCCGCCCAGGGGTCCTCGGCCGGATCCGGCACTTCGGGCGCCTCCCGCCCCTCGGCCAGCGTCTCCTCGGCCGCCTGAGCCGGCTGCTGCGACCGCTCCAGGGCGATCGACTCCAGCACCGAAGCCACCAGCGCCCCCTCCTCCGGCGGCAGCAGGGCGACCAGGCGCAGCATCCCGTCCTCGCGGTAGCTGGTCCAGAGGGCGCGGTTGCCAAGCTGCGCCTCAGGGTTGCCGTCGCGAGCCCGGCGGTAGAGCCGGCAGATCCTGCTCAGCTGGCCGGCTGTCAACTCGCGGCCCAGCTCAACCCAGCCCTCCTCATCGGCTGCAGTGGCGACGCCGGCCAGCGCCCTGGCCTTGTCCAGCGAGAGCTCGCCGGCCGCGAAGGCGGCCCGGGTGAGCGGCAGAGCCGTCAGCGCGGCGCCGACGCTGATCAGTTCCTCAGCGGTGCGGCTCTCGAAGCCGGCGTAGATGGAGAGCCAGTGAGCGCAGGAGCGGATTCCTGCTCCGCCCCAGCCATCCTTGAGATCGAAGGCGGCGACGCGCTGGCTGAACTCAGCCGTGGCGGCATGGATGTGAGCGGCCAGCTCGCAGAGAGCGTGCGCTTCCGGCTCGTCGGCCGGGTCGTTGCAGAGCGGCCCTTCCATATTCGTATTCTACCAAACATTCGTTCGCTTTTGCAAGACCCTTAACCTGTCGTCTGGACAGCTGGAGGGCAGCTCCGCCCGCCTTGGTTGACCGCGATCATAACTGCGCAACAATATGGTCGGGGCCGAAGTATTCCCATCCGTGGTCACGTCTGTGTCCCAAGCGGATCTACCAGCGGCCAGCGGTTCCGGCGGCGCTCGTGGAGTGATCGGGTATGGGAGGGTCCGGCGGTAGCGGCGTCGCCAATCAGCTGGTGAGTGCCGGGTCGCTGGCGTCCTGCGACCTGGTGATCCTGTGACACAGTTGTGTAAATCTGTTACAGTTGAGACATGGCAATCCCAACCGACTTGCGCAGCCGTCAGGCTGAGCTTGCGCGGCAATCAATCATCGAGGCCCTGGTGCAGCACCTCAAGGCCGGCGACGTCGATGACGTCGCCATGGAGGACCTCGCGCGCGAAGCTGGGCTCTCGCGGCGGACGGTGTATCGCTACTTCAAGACGCGCGATGAACTTTTCGCTGCGGCCGGTGAGGCGATCGCCCGCCGCATCGGGTTTCC
>JAABUQ010001736.1_pt1 | contig 45654 bp, 42 predicted proteins | sample 5560001 | NCBI WGS metagenome assembly JAABUQ01 (sample SAMN10711888, study PRJNA513371) | rock metagenome | isolation source: Antarctica rocks | place: Antarctica: Victoria Land, Finger Mt nord | collected 2015-12-18 | reverse complement strand
TGCGACGTGACCTGTTCCGTGAGCGGCTGAATGCCTTCACTACGCTGATTGTGAGAGCATAATACCGAGCCAGATAGTGGCGAGCAGTACTCAGCTCTGCGCTTGTGTTCTCAGTTCTGACACATCCAAAATAAGCAAAGCATACATTTTAAAAGTTGGAGGTTTCCCCGATAGTTGGATCGTCTTAGCAATTTTGATACTCAGCGAGCAATAAGGGCAGATAGCTATATCGCGTTTTACAATTCCATCTTGGGGATTGTAGGTACGATTACATCCGGAACATTGTAAACGATTTGTATCATATTCTGTAGTATTTATATGTCCACAGCTAAAGCATACTGATCTCGCTACAGGTATTTTTTGAGGATAGGCATTTTTTGCAAATATTGATGTATCAAATAAATCTACGGACATTTTGCAGTTAGGACAGGGAAGAGTCATAACCCAGAAGCAATAGAGAATATCAGCTTCCGTGTTAGTTTCAGGGTCTATGGATTGGTACATCTCATATATTTGATTTTTGACTTTAGATTCGACACGGATAAATGCCTCTTTTAGCTCGTCAATGTCAACGGGCTCTAACGCTTTACGAACCTGAAAAGTACTAATCGGGTTGATGTCAGCACCTATCACACGGCACCCCAATTTTAAAGCTTCTCCCACCGTCGTCCCTGAGCCCATAAACGGGTCCAGGACAATTTTATCAGGAAAGCTTATCGGACTGTAAAAGTTTTCCCATATGTCAGTTTCAGGTTCGCTCAGTGCTCCTATTAAAATAGCGCGAAAAACAGACCCTAAGCGTGTAGCCCACCACTTGTGCATATGGTACGTCGGGCGGTTAACTTCTTTACGCCAGCTTTCTAACTCGGCAAGTACGCTTAGTTTTTCTGAGGGAAATTCTCGTTCAATAGCTGATGCCATCTTGATCCTTTGCCTTACTCTGCCTGCTATGTGGTTGTTCAGTGATCCTCATTATACGTGAGATTGTCCTTGATGCAAAGACAATATATTTGATAATACCTATCCAGTGGGCCGTTAAATGATAGACTGCATTCGCTATAGATGAATCTATGGATAAGCCAGATATGGTACACTCTTTAGCAGATAAATACTCTGTCAAACTTGTGGCGACCCAAAACAAGGGGGTACTGAGCGCTTCGGGGCGAGGTGGTTGGTGGCCTCCCCGTAAACGGGGTCTGTGCGCGATAAATCGGCACCTCTGCTTCGCAGAGAGTCTCGCTCACAGAGGGTTCCGTTTGCGGAAGCTCTCGCTCGCTGAGGGTCTTGATGAGGCTTGACAGAGCATACAGGATCGTTTATCGCTTCAACGGCTATAAGAAGGATACGAGAATGAGCATCAAGAGGACTTTGTTCGGTGAAGAACATGCGATGTTTCGCGAGACGTTTCGACATTTTGTGGCGAAGGAGATTGTTCCTCATAATGAGCAGTGGGAGCGGGATGGGATGGTTTCGCGCGAGCTGTGGCTGAAGGCGGGTGAGCAGGGCTTTCTGGGGCTGACGGTGCCGGAGCAATACGGGGGGGCGGGCGTGAGCGATTTTAGCTATAGTGCGATCGTGGCGGAGGAGCTGGCACGGGCAGGGGTGGTGAGCGCGGGTATGGGCATGGGGCTGCATAACGATATTGTCCTGCCCTACTTTCTGCGCTATGCAACGGAGGAGCAGAAGCAGCGCTGGCTCCCCCGTATGTGCTCCGGCGAGCTGATTACGGCCATCGCGATGAGCGAGCCGAATACGGGCAGCGATCTGGCTTCGGTGAGCACGACGGCTCAATGCAAGGTCGATCACTATCTGCTCAATGGGCAGAAGACCTTTATTACCAATGGCATCCTCAGCGACGTGGTCATCGTGGTGGCTAAGACCAATCCGGAGAAGCGACACAAAGGTATCAGCCTGCTGATCGTGGAGCGTGGCATGCCTGGCTTCGAGCGCGGTCGCAAGCTGGAGAAGATGGGTTTGAAAGCTCAGGATACGGCCGAGCTGTTCTTTGAGGACGTTGAGGTGCCGCTGAATAATTTGTTGGGCGAAGAGGGGCAGGGCTTTTACTATCTGATGAGCAAGCTGCCGGAGGAGCGTCTGAACGTCGCCATCGGGGCGGTGGCGGCCTGTGAGGTCGCGCTGGATATTACGCTGGAGTATTGTAAAGAGCGCACGGCCTTTGGGCAGCCCATCGGCAGCTTCCAGAACTCGCGCTTCAAGCTCGCCGAGATGAAGACCGAGATCGAGATCGCCCGCGTCTTCGTCGATCGCTGCATTGAGGAGCTGAACGCGGGAGAGTTGAGCGCGGAGACGGCGGCGATGGCCAAGTGGTGGACCAGCGACCTGCAAAAGCGCGTCCTTGATCAGTGCGTCCAACTCCACGGCGGCTACGGCTACATGCTCGAATACCCCGTCGCCCGCGCCTACCTGGATGCCCGCGTCCAGAGCATCTACGCGGGGACGAACGAGATCATGAAAGAGATCATCGGTCGCTCGATGGGCGTGTAGTTGGCCGACTCACTTCAATCAAATGCTCTCGCGTAGCGACAATCCTTTGTGGCATTGACTCCAACTATTAGCGCCACCCGTAACTAACGAGGCACGACGACAACCACAAGGGATTATCGCTACGCGGTTCCTATGAGATGCCCGCGCAAGATACGATTTCGGATTAATGGGGGGATGATTGTGCCGAATCGCTCTTCGATGGTCCGGGCGGCGAGACAGAGATCTTCACGATAGCGTTGGCCTACAAGCAATCGTTTGTATTGGGTAGATGAAATTTGAGAAAACGGTCATTGGTTACCTCTCGCATTTGGATGGTTTCTTACTATGTAGGTAGAAGGGTTGTGCGCGTTTCTATAGAATAGAGAGGATACCTATGAAAAAGAAATATATCTGGCTCTTTGCTACTATACCGTTTCTCATCTTTTTTCTACTAACAACAACGTCAGTGCAGGCATTCGCGTGCACGTATCGGTTGGTCGATACTATTACAGGGCCGGGCATTCCGCCAAAGCAGCCCTGGGTCTTTGATATTAGCTGGCTTGATCAGGCTTCCCATATGTATTATTTCGCCGATTCCAGCAATAGGCGGGTGGACATCGTTGATGCGAACAGCGATCGGTTGGTTGGCTCTATAGGCGGCTTCACGGGCTACAATGGCAACAAAGCCTTCAAGGGTCCAGATGGTATTGTGACTGATAATTTGCACCAGCTCTGGGTAGGCAACGGCGATAGTACGGTGAAGGTGGTAGATCTCAACACGCGAACCATCGTCGCCTCAATCTCGACTGGAGGCAAGAAACGTGCTGACGAGCTGGCCTATGATGCCAGAGATCAGATTCTTGTGGTGACAAACGGCGCGGACACGCCCGCGTTCGCCACATTCATCTCCGTAACCTCTCGCAAGATCTTAGGGAAGCTGGTTTTGCCCGAGGCAACCGAGGGTCTTGAGCAACCACTCTGGGATGCGCAAACCCATCGTTTCTACATCGCGGTACCATCACTGCGCCAGCACCCTGGCGGCGAGATTGTTGTCGTCGATCCCTTCAGCAGACACGTCACCGCAGCGTATCCCCTTCCCGGCAACTGTCATCCCACCGGACTGAATCTTGGGCCACGCCAGGACTTAATGGTAGGCTGCGATGGACACCCCGTTATTCTAAATACTACGGATGGCCATATCGAGGCAACCATTTATCAGGTGAGCGGTATAGATGAGGTATGGTACAATCGGGGCGATCAGAGCTACTATCTCGCCGCCTCAACTAACCCTTCCGGCTCCGTACTAGCCATTGTCGACGCAAACACCCGTATATGGCTCAAAAATATTCCGACGGCCCCCGGTTCCCACTCCGTCGCAGTAAATGAGCAAAATAATCACATCTTCATCCCCCAGGATGGTCGCGGCATCACAGTATACAGCCCCTCGCACACCTGCCTCCTCCCCTGATAGCAAGCATATCCTGCTAACAGAGACGGCTGGAAAGATGTCTTTTCTGACTCTTTCCAGCCGTCCCTCTCCACGTCAAGAGATATTAAGAGCCAAAGTCGGTTAAAATATTAGTATTCTCTAACGAAACAACAGATTCCGCTCTCAAAAGAAAATGAGGTGCTATAGGTTGTCGATTTGGCGATGTGTCATTCGTCGTTATCGCAGAACGGCACAAAGGACTGTTCTATAATTCTCTCTAATAGGAAAGGATAAGTTATGCACTACGCATTCTTGATCTACACAAGCCAGGCAGCGTATGCTACGATGACACAGGAAGAAATGACAGCCCTCATGCAAAGCTATCAGACCTTCACCCAGGAAGTAATGGAGCGCGGCATCCTGAACGGGGGCAGTAAACTTCAACCGACTAGTACTGCGACAACTGTACGCATTCGTAATGCCCAAACACTGATCACCGATGGCCCCTTCGCCGAAACGAAGGAACAGCTCGCAGGCTTCTTCGTGCTGAATTGCAAAGACCTGGATGAAGCGCTTGTTCTGGCGAAGAGACTCCCCGATGTGAACTATGGCTCCATCGAGGTTCGCCCGATCATGAATATCCCTATGTAGTCGTCTGGAGAAAATTTGTACTGTGATGAGCACACCGCATACTGTGATCGCATCCACCTTTCAACAAGAGTCGGGACGTGTGATAGCCGCGCTCTATAGCACCTTTCGTGACCTCGAACTGGTGGAAGACGCGGTACAGGACGCGCTTGTGCTCGCTCTGGAACGCTGGCCTTTGGATGGCGTTCCAGGTAATCCCGGAGCATGGATTACCACCGTCGCCCGACGCAAAGCAATCGATAGGCTTCGCAGAGAAGACATACTGAATCGCAAGATAGCCACCCTGAAAACACTCAGCAATCATGACCAGGAAGAAGACTACACGGACGCTCATGAGATTCCTGATGAGCGATTAAAGCTAATCTTTATGTGCTGTCATCCCGCTCTCGCAAAAGAAGCACAGGTCGCCCTAACGCTGCAAAGCCTGGGTGGACTGACGGTGGCTGAGATTGCTAGCACCTTCCTCGTCACACAGACCACGATGGCACAGCGTCTGGTACGAGCCAAACGCAAAATTCGGGACGCCGGAATTCCCTACCAGATTCCACCTGCCGATAGCATCGCTGAGCGCAGAGATGCAGTGCTCGCTGTTCTGTATCTGATTTTCAATGCAGGCTACACCGCCCCAATTGGCAGTAACTTGATCCGACCCGATCTCTGTGCTGAGGCAATTCGACTCACACACACCCTGACAATACTGATGGCGCAAGAAAAAGTATTCGCTGGAGATGCTGAAACACGCGGTCTGCTCGCCTTGATGCTTCTACATGACGCACGACGCGAGGCTCGCGTCGATCCCAATGGTGAACTTGTCCTTCTGGAAGATCAAGATCGAGCGCGGTGGGATCATGCACAAGTCGCGGAAGGTTGCGCCATTCTGGAGAAAGCGTTGATGATGAAAGTCCCTGGTCCCTATCAGGTTCAAGCTGCTATCAGCGCTCTGCATACCGGAGCTCGTAGCTACGAAGAAACCGATTGGTATCAGATTGTTGTGCTGTATGATGCGCTGTATACCATGCTGCCCTCGCCTATAGTTGCCCTAAATCGAGCCGTTGCGGTAGCAATGATCGCGGGCAGCGACAAGGGCCTGCGACTGCTTGACCAACTGGCAATGATAACCGAACTGAACGACTATTATCTATTTCATGCTGCACGTGCTGATCTTCTCAGACGTATAGGCAACTTGAGCGACGCTTGCATCGCCTACATTCGGGCAATTGAACTCTGCCACAATGTTACTGAGCAAACCTTTCTCCGCCGCCGCCTCGCAGAAATTCAAAATCCTAAGTAACGACGACTCTCAACCAGGATTTTAGCAGTGCTGAAGCGTAGCTGCGGCTGCTCGAAGCCGCGTGCGCTCAGAGCGGATTGTCTCGCGCAAGGGTGGCTTTATTAAGAGGTGTATGGAAATTGTTATGATGGAAAATAGCGCTGCGAAATTATGATATACTCCAAATCGTAGCTAACGTGATAGTATCTATGATGAAAGAATCAAGGCTTCAAACGTGATGACAACCCGAAGGTGGGGGACCACTTTTGAGAGATTTGCTTTGAGGAGGCTGCTTCATGGGTGTTGAGATCTTGCTGGGTCTCTTGTTTGTGATGGTTTTGTTGGTGGCGGCGGCTAATAAGTTGAAGCTGCCGTATCCTATTTTGCTGGTCATCGCAGGGTTGGGGATCGGGTTTGTGCCGGGTTTGCCTACTATTACGCTTGATCCGAACCTGGTCTTTTTCTTATTTTTGCCGCCGATCATTCAGCTCTCGGCGTTCTATACATCCACGCGCGACTTCCGGGCGAATTTGCGCTCGATTGGGCTGCTGGCCATTGGGCTGGTGCTGGCGACGATGTTTGTGGTGGCGATTGTGGCTCACGCGGTGATGCCGGGCCTTCCCTGGGCGGCGGCCTTTGCGCTGGGCGCGATCGTGGCCCCGACCGATTCGATTGCGGCGACCAGTATTGCTCAACGTCTCGGACTCCCCCGTCGGATCGTGACGGTGCTGGAGGGGGAGAGTTTGCTGAACGATGCGACGGCGATTGTGGCCTACCGGGTGGCGGTGGCGGCGGTGGTGAGTGGAGCATTTTCGCTGGCGGATGCGGGCGTGCAATTTCTGGTCTCCAGCATCGGCGGTGTGCTGGCGGGGATCGCGCTCGGCTTGATTGTGACGCCTATTTTTCGCCGCCTGCGCGAGGATATTCCAGTCTACTTGACGCTGACCTTTCTTTCGGGCTATGGCGCCTATTTGCTGGCGGATGGACTGCACCTTTCGGGCGTGCTTGCAGTGACGGCGCTCGGCCTTTTCTACGGTCAGCCGCGTTTCAATACGATGACGCCCGAACTGCGCATTCAGGCCACACCCATCTGGGACATCGTGGTTTTTGTGCTCAATGGCCTGATCTTTATTCTGGTGGGCCTACAGTTGCGCGATATAGTTGCACATCTGCCCAAAGGCGCAACCCTCGATCTGATTGAGTCCGCCCTCGTGATCTGCCTGGCACTGATCCTGGTGCGCATCATCTGGGTCTTTCCCGGCACCTACCTTCCGCGCCTCCCAGCCTTCGTGCGTGCTCGCGATCCCTTTCCACCCTGGCAGAGTACAGTCGTCGTTGGCTGGGCGGGCATGCGTGGCGGGGTCTCGTTGGCAACGGCCATCGCGCTCCCCTATGTGACAAACACAAAGGCGGCGTTCCCACAACGTGCGGAGATCGTCTTTGTCACCTTCATCGTCATTCTCACTACGCTCGTCGTGCAAGGACTCACCCTCCCCCTGCTAATCCGGGGATTTAAAGTCTTTGATGACGGTGGTGCAATCAAAGAGGAGAATAAGGCGAGGCTCAAGGCGGCTCAGGCGGCTCAGGCGCGTTTGCAAGAGCTGGCGCAGGAGGAGCATACGCCGCCCGCGCTTATCGAAAAACTGATGCATCAATACGAGGCACGCATCAAGCGCTACTCGGCCCGCTATCATGGCGAACTCGATGATGAGGAAGAGGAGCACTTTACGCAGTTTGGACAGCTTGAGCAGGATCTGCTCCAGGTGGAGCTGGATGCCCTGATCAAACTACGCAACGACCAGGTGATCAACGATGAGGTGATGCGCACGGTGCAGCACGATCTGGACCTTGAGTGGCTGCGGCTTCAAGATGGCTAGATCAGACCGTTCTTACTGTGAAACGTGTGTATACAATGTATCTCTCTCATGAGTATTTATAGAGGAGAGAGTACTGTCAGGAGTATTCCCCAGTATAACGAGTTCTTATGCACAAAAGGAGAAGAAATCGATGGACGATCAGCACAAAGATCTCGGCACACAAGGTCGAGAAAACACTGTGAAGGGAAAACTGGACCAGGCGGTTGGGAAGGTACAGGAAAAAGTAGGCGAAGCGACTGGTAATACTGAACTAGAAGCCAAAGGCAAGGGAAAGCAAGTGAAGGGAAAGGCTCAGACGGCACTTGTAATGCACTACTCAATCCGCTCGTCATCTCGCTGTTTGCACTTATTCCTCACGATGATATTAGCTATCCCACACTTGTTGTGAGCATTCTAGGACTTGTGAGCATGCTCTTTATGGCCTTCACGCTCTTGCCGCAATCGTCGGGATGGTCTGCGCGCTTCCAAGAGGGCCTCTTTATTTTCGTTGGCCTTGTTCTCTATGGCTTTGAAACATACTACGGTCTGCGTCTCCTCCAATCGGAGAGCGACAGCTATGCCCTGTACTCCCTCGCAACCTTGCTCATCATCATCGACACCTTCGGCCTCGGGCGCGCCTGGGCTCTCATTGGCACCCGCCAATTCCCCACCCAGAACCGCCACCCACATCAGGACAAAAACTCCGCGTAGCGACAATCCCTTGCGGTTGTCGTGGTAGCTAGCCTTATATAATCGCCCCACCACGACAACCGCAAGGGATTGTCGCTACGCGAGCGTATCTTTTCTTCTAAAGACGGATATGTTACAATAAGGACAAAAGAAGCCAGTCCAGAAGAAAGAGAGAACAGACGCGATGTCAACAGAACAACCCAGCACCTATTTTGTTCAGGATCGTAGTAATAAAACAGAACGCGAACGCGTAACCATCCAGGATCAAATGTTCAATCAGATCATGGGTGGCGTGCTCCCTGAGCAGCCGGACCCCACGCTCTTTTCTCGCGTGCTCGATGTCGGCTGTGGGACAGGCTACTGGCTTATTGAGGCGGCCAGGACGTATCCAACCATGACCACACTCGTCGGTGTTGACATCAGCGCTCGCATGGTGGAGTATGCGCGGACGTTTGCACAAGAGCAAGGAGTCAGCGATCGCGTCAAGTTCTCCGTGATGGACTCGCTGCATATGACTGAACTCCCGAATGGTTCTTTTGATCTGCTTAATCATCGCATGGGCTGGGGCTATCTGCGCACCTGGGATTGGCCCAATCTGCTCCAGGAGTATCGCCGCGTCACTCGATCCGGAGGAGTCATTCGTATTTCGGAGACCACTGCCTTTGGAGAGTCAAATAGTACGGCAATCAATCACTTCGCTGCTCTCGGCCGCGACGCCTTCTTTAATGCCGGTCACCTCTTTACAAAAGGGCCCGACGGTCTCACGAGCAAGCTTCCTGATCTCTTGCATCAGCAGGGTCTTCAAAACGTTCAGGTACGCAAGGTGCTGATGGACCAGGGCACAGGATCAGCAATGGAGGCGATGGCGAAAGAAAATTCCAGGCTAGTCCTTCGCACTATGCTGCCGTTTTTACAAAAATGGACGCAGGTTCCGAAGGATTACGATCAGATCTGTCAGCAAGCAGTAGAGGATATGAATCAACCAGGCTATACAGCCGAGTGGGAGATGGTCACCGTGTGGGGCACCAATCCACAGTAGTAGGAGAATAGCCTGATAATGAGTGACAAAGCAAGCAAGCACTCCAAGAAGCGCGTGCGCTTCTTGGAGTGCTTGCTTGCTTTGTCACTCATTATCAGGCTATTCTCCTTTTTGGAAGAAGCCCATCCCCGATTTTAGTTTCAGGAGATAGAAGAGCAGGTAGATGGACGGGATGATGAGGACCATGCCCACCGTGATTCCGATAAGTAACAGGACCAGGGTGCTAGGGTCCGACGCTCCCGAATCTACGGTGATGTCGGGCGGGACGAGATAGGGGATCTGCGAGACGCCCCACGAACCGAGCAGGAAGGCGGCTTCACCGACGACCAGGATACGGGAGATGCGGTAATAACGAAAGTAGATCGTGACCGCCGTACCCAGCCCGATGATCATGGTCGCGACAATAAGCGGAATCGTATGGCTTATCATGCCCTGCCAGAGCAAGGGGGCGTAGATGGTCGAGAGTCCCAATCCGGCTGCACCAAGCACAGAAGTTGCAGCACCCGCGATCAGAGCACGAGTGCGAAACAGTTCAGTGAGGTCGTGCTTCTTGGCGTTCGTTCCCTCCACCGTCAGGAAGACGGCGGCGATGGTGGCACAGAGGGCGACGGCCATGAAGCCGATGGCCAGGGCGAAGGGGGTGAGCCAGAGCGAGCCAAGATCCGCCTGTACGGGCACATTTTTACTTACACGAATCTTGCCACTGGCAACCGCCGCCGCCGCGAGTCCCAGGAAGAAGGGGGTGAGAATGCTGGAGAAGCTAAAGGCGCGCGTCCAGAGATGCAGCTTTCCTTCACGCAGACCGTGTGTGCGGAACACAAAAGCGGAGCCGCGCAGAACGGTTCCAAACAGGGCCAGGGTGATGGGAATGAACAGCACCACGATGAGCAGGGAAAAGGGGACCGGGAAGGCTGAGAAGAGGCCGACGACCAGGAAGACCAGCCAGACATGATTGGTCTCCCATACGGGTCCTAGCGCGTTGTCGATCAACGAATGCTGCTCGTCAGCCAGGGGACCCCTTGCGATCAGATCCCAGAAGCCCGCGCCAAAATCGGCTCCGCCAAAGGCGGTGTACGCGATAAGCGCAACCCAGATGATACTCAATAGAATATAGGGCAAGGTTATCATAGAAAGCATAGTGTAGCTCCTTCTTTCCGCATCATGCGATCTCTGAGCTTACGAGCCGACCTTTAGCTCTTGGTTGGCTTCCTTGTTCTCCGGCTGCGGCCCGCTCGCGACCTTCTCCCACACCATCTCTGGCAATGGCTGACGCGCCTGGCGCAGTAGCAAAGTCGTCATGGTAACCGCCAGAATTACATAGACCACCGAGAAGATCAGGAAGCTCACACTAATAAAAGGAGCCGTCGTGACTGCGTTATTTGTGCGCAGATAGCCGTAAATTACCCACGGCTGCCGCCCCTCTTCCGTGACCATCCAGCCCAGTTCTACGGCCAGGAAGCCTAAGAAGCCGGAGAGCACCACGCCCCATAGCAGCCAGTTCTGCTCCGGAACTCTCTTCTTCTGACGGAAGAACAGGAACCAGAAGACGACCGCGACGAGCAGGGTAAAGAAGCCACTTCCTACCATACCATCAAAAGAGAGATGTATAGGAATAGGATTTGGGCGATCCTGCACCGGAAACGAGTCCAGGCCACGAATAACGGTATTTGGATTATACCCAACCATCAGGCTCAGGCCATCGGGAATTGGAATATCAAAGGTGTATGTCTCAGTCTTGGGATCAGGGATACCGCCGATGTGCAGCGGCACATGACTACTAGTCTTGAACACGCCTTCCATTGCCGCTAGCTTGGCAGGCTGAGCCGTTGCCAGATAGCGGGCATTGAAGTCGCCGCTCACGATCTGCAAGGGAGTCGCAATCACTGCCATCGCCAGTCCAAGCATCAGGCCCTTGCGGCGATACTCGTCGCGCTTCCCGCGCAGCATTGAGAACGCATAAATGGCCGCCACACCGAAGCCGCAGGCCACGTAGCATGCCAGCGCCATATGCACCGTCTCGTATGGCGTGCTAGGATTCGCAATTGCCTTTAGCGAATCGATGCCGATCAACTGCCCATTCCTATATTGGAAGCCTGTGGGAGTGTTCATCCACGAGTTTGTTGTCACAATAAACCACGTCGAAGACAGCCCGGCAATCCAGATTGGGAAAGAGCAGAGCCAGTGGATGCGTGGCGAGAGCGTGTCCCAGGTATACAGATAGATACCGAAGAAGATGGCTTCTAGAAAGAAGGCAAAGCCCTCGAAGGCGAACAGGGGCCCGATCACCGCGCCGATAAAGCGGATATACGTCGGCCAGAGCAGACCAAGCTCAAACTCAACGATCGTTCCAGAGACCGCGCCAATCGCGAAGATAATGACGGCCGCCTTCGCCCAGCGGCGTGCCAGCGTCATCCACACAGCGTCCTTACGCGCCAGCGCCAGGCCCTCCGCTATACACAGCAGCAGCGGCAGGCCAACACCCAGAACCGAGAAAATGATGTGGAACACCAGCGATGTTCCCATCTGTGCTCGTGCAGCCAGGAGAGTAGACATGCAAAAAACTCCTTCAACATTCATCAGCCAGGTAAATTATTGATAATAGATACACCTGGTTGAAGCAATAACAAGACCACCTGGAAAATCCTGGCCCCCGACACGAACATATCCACAATCTCTTCCAGGAGATAGACAAATTCTCACTTTCCTTATTTTAGAGAAATAAATGGAACTTTAACAAGCTCTTGAGTTGCGCGCTGTGCAATTTAAAAAAGACTCTAGTGTATATTTTTACTTTTACACATTTCGGGCAGAGCCCGAAATGTGTAAAAGTAAAAATATACACTAGAGTCTTTATACTTCCTCTTGCTCAGGGATGAGTGCCAGCTTCCCACCAGGATGCTGACGCATAAGTACTTCGAGTGCGCTTTTCGCCTCAGCGAGGGGAAACGTTTGAGTCATTGGCACGACGAGCTTTCCATCGGCTGCTAGCTGGATGAGGTGGGCACGAGCTTTGTCGCGGAACGCAGCACTTGTGGGTATCGTTCCACCAATAGTTTGATAGCCATCCTTTTTTGCGCGGCCACGTGCCGCGATACTTACGATGCGCTGTCGGTCCTTGACGAGAGCTAGCGAAACGTCGATGGCTTCGTCCGTACCTACGGTGTCTAGTGCCGCAGCCACACCGTTCAGGGCAGCCTGACGAACTCGATCTTCGAGGCCCGGTCCATAGCGGACTGGCGTCCCCCCAAATTTTTTGATCGTATCGAAGTTGCGCTCGCTGGCCGTCCCGATGACATGCGCGCCGATCAACTGCGCCTGCTGTAGCACGCTTACCCCCACCGCTCCGGATGCGCCGTGCAGGACAATAGTGTCACCCTTTCCTACACGCGTCACGTCGAGCATCTCAGCGGCCGTCGTCCCTACAAGAAGAAGATTCGCCGCCTCAGCGAAATCCATGTTTCCCGGTTTGGCGAACACATCCTTTGCCGGTACCGTGACAGCGGACGCATACCCGCCCGAAATCCGGTAAGCCAGCACCTCGTCGCCAATCTTCCCGCCGCCCGACGCAATTTCCGTATCGGGTCCCAAAGCACTGATCACGCCAGCCACTTCGAAGCCTATCGACAGGGGGAGGACGCTACGATCCTCGCCGGACGCAAAACGCTTGTAGTCGGTGGGATTCATGCCAGCGGCGCGAACCTCGATCGTCACCTCGCCGGACCTGGGCGTAGGAACCTGCACATCCATCTCGCGGAGGACATCCAGGCCTCCGAAGTCCGTTGCAATCCATTTGTGTGCCATTATGTATATTCATCCTTAATAAGCGGTTGTCGTTACGCGGAGGTGCCCAAGAAGATCAACGAAGCTGTTCGCCAGGAGTACCGCCGGGCAGGTTATCCTCGTTTGCACGAGGGCGCAAGGTGGGGGAGGAGTTTACGTCGGCGAGGGGGGTGGCGGCATTGTACGCGCCGTTGCGGCGCATGATGTCTGCTGCCTCGGCCGCGCCGTCTGCGTTTTTGACCGTCACAATCGTGCGACCGGCCTCCAGTTCGCGCTGGTAGAAGCGTGCATCGTCTTCGGAGACACCCAGGTTCATGAGGGCACCCATAACGCCGCCCGCCGCCGCGCCAATAACTACACCTCCAAAGGTCGCCGCTAAAATACCGCCCGCGATAGCAGGTCCGATGCCGGGTATGAGCAGCGAGGCCGCTGCACCTAGCACGCCGCCAAGTACACCGCCACCAATCGCTCCAGTCGCCACACGCGCCTGCCGATCTGCGTCCGCCGCCTCCGTCTCAGCCGTCCGCATCAGGTAGCCTATCTCCTTCTGATCAAAGCCCGCCCGCTCCAGCTCATTGATCGCCAGCCGCGCCTGCTCCTGATTCGCAAAGACGCCGATCGCCACCTCGTTCTGTGTCATTGCCATCTTCAATACCCTCTCTTTCTATCTATTCCACGCGCCCAATCCGGACGCTTGTCTCCTTAGTCTAGTTGAGACAATGCTCTTCTATAAGGAACACGGAGGAAAGACCAAAATGGTTACGGATTCTAAATATAAACCTCCTTTTCTGGAGCCCGCTGCTTTAGCACGCGAATCTGCGCTAATGCTCTTTGACACAGACAGCCAGGCAAGATGTATGCAGTGCTAAAGCGTGGATTTGGCTGATCCAATCAGCAGGCTCTAGGGACATGGCTGGTTGAAATAGGCAAAGAGCATCAGCAGCGGGCTCTCAATGAGTCCTGGAATCGTATATTCTTGTTCTTGACAGACACACTCAATCATGTTACGCTTATTTGTGGTCGATGGATAGTAAAATGGAGCTTTCGTTCCTTTTAAGAGAAATGGTGCTTCACGCTTAGAAACGCTTCGGTCTATCTTACTTATGTGACGAATAAGTAGTTCATGTAGTGAATACTTGTCTTAAGAACGAAGGGAAACTCTACTGTGGCCGATTCTTCTTTTCCCCACGATGCTCGCTTTCCTTCTGACACTGATGTTCTTGTAGATGACGCACCTGTAGTTTCTGAAGCATTACAAACACCGACAAAGGCCGTCAGCGTAGGATTACAAACGCTCTTTTTCCTGGCTAACGTGGCCATCTGGCTGGCGAAGTTCCCATTTCAGCAAATTGTGCTACCGCTCCAGATTCTTGCATTTGATGCTACCCATAAAACGACGGATCTCGCTATCATTGCGGCTGTGGGCTCGACGTTTGGCTTGCTCGCTAATCCAATTGCGGGTGCCTTGAGTGATCGCACGACGGGACGCTGGGGACGGCGGCGGCCGTGGCTGGTGAGTACGAGTGTTCTCTCGGCGGCGATCCTTATTTTGCTGGCGTATGCTCCGAATCTCTGGACGCTTATTCTGGAATGGACCCTCTATCAGATGGCGGTCAATGCTGTGCTGGCGGCGCTGCTGGCGATCATTCCCGATCAGGTGCCACGGCGACAGCGCGGAACAGTCTCATCATTTGCAGGGCTCTCTATACCATTGGGCCTCGTGTTAGGCTCTATCCTTGTGACGCAGATTCTCGGTTCACGGGTATTGCCATCATACTACGCGATCAGCGCTATTTTACTCGTGATCATGCTACTCCTGGCATTGGTCCTGCCCGATAAACCCTTAACAAAGGGGGACTTACCACCATTTCATCTAGGCGAGTTCATTGCTAGCTTTTGGGTGAGCCCTCGAAAGTATCCCGATTTCGCCTGGGCATGGATTACGCGTTTTCTGGCCATCATGAGCTCTTCAGCCGTGACGTTCTACCTGCTGTACTATTTTCAAGATGTTATACATGCAACAGGGAAGGCTGCAACGCGAGGAGTTGCAAATTTTAACTATATCTATGTCGCGGTCCTCCTTGTTGCCTCGTTAGGTGGTGGCTTCCTCTCTGATCGTCTGCAGAGGCGCAAAATTTTTGTGCTGTGTGGCGGTATTATCATTGCCATCTCAATGCTGCTCCTCGCCTTTATGCAGACTCAAACGGGAACGGTCTTTGCCGCTATCTTCTTTGGACTGGGCTTCGGCGTCTATCTCGCAGTTGATATCGCGCTCATCACCGAAGTGTTGCCATCGGCGAGCAGCCGAGGAAAAGACCTGGGCGTTTTTAACATTGCCAATACGCTCCCACAGGTACTTGTGCCGATCGTGGCAGCCCTGACCATCAACGCCTTTCACAACTACACCGTTCTCTTTGTAATTGTTGCCGTTTCGGCGGCACTGAGTGGATTACTCGTGCTTCCTATCAAAAGTGTACGTTAATACATACGCCCGCGTGGCGACAATCCCTTGCGGTTGTCGTCCTCGCCCGCCTCTCAGGCCCGCGTGGCGACAATCCCTTGCGGTTGTCGTCCTCGCCCGCCTCTCAGGCCCGCGTGGCGACAATCCCTTGCGGTTGTCGTGGTCACCTGATAAAAAGATCCACGATTTGAGGCAAGCCAGCAACGACAACCGCAAGGGATTGTCGCTACGCGAATCCTGATATTAGAAGGAGTTGTATTTTTCATGTTTTCTGACGAAAGTTTGGAGTTGCGCCGTAAGCTGGCTTATGCCTGCCGCATTCTCGCGGCCAACGGACACAACGATACTATTTATGGGCATGTTAGCCATCGCGAGGCGGGCGCGGATACATACTGGATGAAGCCCTCTCAAATGGGGATGGATGAAGTGACGCCTGATACAATGATCCGCATCGACCTGGATGGACGGATCGTTGAGGGAGAGCTGCCGCGACATATCGAGTTTCCCATTCATTCCGAGATTTATAGAGCGAGGCCTGAAGTTACCTGCGTCGTTCATACGCATCCAACTCACGCCGTCGCCTTCGCCGCCACCGGCCTACCCATGCGCTCTATCTCTCAGGAGGGACCTCTTTTTGTACCGGATGTGCCACGCTTCACCGTTACAGCGAACCTCATTCGGACGCGGCAAGAGGGCGAGGCTATCGCACAGACATTAGGCGATGCTCCAGCTTGCTTCCTGGTCTATCACGGCATCGTCGCAGCCGATGCGACGATCGAGGGCACGGTCATCAAGGCAATATCCCTGGAAGACGCGTGTAAAAAGCAGTTGCTCGCCGCCGCAGTCAATCCTAACTTTCAGGGAGTTCCGACGAGCGAGGCAGAGACCAAGCGCGATACATACCCGAACAAATCCTTTGAGCATATGTGGCACTACTATTGTCGGCGCATTGGTTCTTTATAATCGTGTCAGCTACTGCACGTTAAAATTGTGCAGTAGCTATCCACAACGCAATTTTACGAAGGAGCAAGCAAAAATGAATCCTGATGTCTCACTAACAGGGTTATCGATACATGTCAAAGATGTAGAGACTCTGGAAGCGACCAAAGCCTGGTATCTTGCACTGCCAGGAGCAGAAATTGACCATGAAAGACCCGGATTTAACTGTGTCATTCGCATTGGCAGGGGTGTTCTGAACATTGTCACCTTGAAGAAACCGGAAGGCTTTCACATTGAGATTGGAAGTTCCGACCTTGACGCCCTTCGTGCTCACTTACGTGAACGTGGTGTTCAACCCGATGGTCCACAACCTGAAAAATGGGGACTACAAGGAATTATTGTACGCGACCCGGCCGGAAACCTCGTCGAATTTGACGACCAACTTTAGGGAGTTGTAGAGCGCTCCGTACCAGCAATAGTCAGTACGAAATCGGTTCCGAAGGCCTGGGCGGGAGTTATGGCACCGACAGGCGATGAGGCCAGAAGTTGCTCTACGGCTCGGACACTTGCCGCCGCCGAGAACAGATAGCCCTCGCCCATCTCCAGCCACGCCTGCGCATCCTTCCCGGCATCATCGACCACACGCGCCCAGATGTACGACTTGCCCGATTCAGTATGGCTCTCCGCGCTCCCCGATCGACGCGCCTGCTGATCAAGCACGCTTTCTAGCAAGCGGCGAAGTGGAGCAACATTCAAGAGCTGACCAAGCAGTGGTAGAGCGGCACGCGCGATGAGGCTGCTGGGCAGGGCGGAAGAATAAACGGTGATATTCGGAATGCCGGTCGTCATGTGAATAGCCTCAAGCTCACCGAAGGGCGCTGGGATAAGCGTGTGCACGCCATCGGGAAAGCGAGTCTGTTTAGCGCCCGTCCCTATACGCTGGCGCACCGGCTTCCCATTGCGCCAGACTAGCCCACCAGAGCGCAACATCTCCAGGCCCGACTTTGTCGCACCCGCACTACTCGTACTACTATAAAGAACGATTGCCGCCTCCACATGAGTCGCACCCGGAACCTGGTCAGCCACAAACTTCACCAGACAATCCGTCGGAATCACGCCAAAGCCTGCACCTGTCATCAACGCTATATGACGCTCTCGCGCAGCCTCGTCATAAGAACGCAAGAGTTGAAAGATCGGAACCTCATTGGCGATGTCCATATAGTGTGTTCCTCCCGCCAGACAGGCTTGCACAACAGGCTCGGTCGTCTGATCGAAGGGACCAGCCGCCTGCAATACAAGATCAACATCAGCCACAGCCTGCTTGAAGACCTCACTCTGACGATCAGTAGTCAGATAATCCAGGTTCAAGCGGCTGGCGAGCGCGGCTAGAGGAGCCTGCGAACGGCCTGCGAGCAGCGGATGGTGACCGCGCCGAACAGCCTCTTCAGCAATCAGAGTTCCAGTGTGCCCATAGGCACCATACAGCATCCAGGTAGACATAAAGAAAAGCTCCCTTCGGTTGCTAGCAGATTGACAAGCCATATCATACTAGCTTGAACACAATCCAAATTAAGAAGTATAGACATCCTGTTTTACAGTCAGAATAATGTGTATAACAACTCCAACCGTCTCTCATATCAACAATCTCTTGCGGTTGTTATCCCTCCCCGACAAAAAAAGGAGGCAACATACGGCGCGCTAGAGCATTACCCGCTGTGCGGCCTTCAACGAAGCGCCAGAGTACGGCGTTGAGATCTGGGATGGATATATCCAGCAAGGTTTTGTCGATAAGCTGATACATCATCTCCTCTACATCCTTTACCTGCTCAGCTCGCTGCTCCCCTTCTGTAGTAAGAGCGAGCGTAACCATGCGACCACTGCTTGCTGATGGTGCCCGCTCGACCAGCCCCGCTTCGACGAGGCCGTTGACCAGGCGGCTGGGGCTGCCATACTCGCAGATCAGAAGATCACCTAGCGCGATAAGTGAGAGCGGCTGGTGCTCCTGCAACACTCGCAATACCTCAGCTTGCGAGGGTGTCAGGTCCAGCGGGCGCAGGGCCTCGGCAAGCATACGATTCCCCTCTCGCTGCACCGCTAGCAGCAGATAGCGTAGCTCTTCAGTTGGCTGCATAGCATCCTTTCTTTATATAGACACTTAACAATTGAGAATACACTAATGACACATCATTGATGATACATCATCATTTAATATTTGTCAAGATAGGATCTGGGCTAGACTTGAATGAGGATGCTATTGCTTTTGATCAATGAATCGAGTATTATGAAATATCAAAGAGTATTGTGAAGAACAAACAAGGGTTTCTAAAGATGGATGTATATACCGCCGCAGATATCAAACGCATCTATAAGCTCACACAAAAGCAAATAGATGACCTGGATAAAAGCAATATTATAAAGCCAGATATTCGACCTGCTCAGGGAAAAGGTTCTCACCGTCTCTACTCATTTGAAAACTTACTTTCTTTTCGTTTTATCAAGCAGCTCCGTGATGCTCACTGGTCTATGAAAAATATCATGATAGCTATACACAATCTGCGATCTATTTTGCCGGACAAAGATCCGTTACAAGATTTTGTTCTTCTTAGCATTAATGGATCCATTATTGCACGTTGCCCTATGGAGCAAGGGCAGTCAGTCCTGATTGATGCGCTCTCACATGGTCAACTTGTCATGCCTATTATTCTGAGCGAGATTCGCGGAAAGGTAGTTGAGGATATTCAGCGCCTTCAACCATCTGAGGTAAGTTCATGAGGCGCTTTATCATTGGTGAAGGTAGGTAAACATTTTATGTTGTTAAACACGTTGCTTAACGAACTTCATTACAACCAATCAGCTCACTATTATTCTGACATAAGCGATTTTGAGCCAGAAATTACTCATCTTTTCCGTGCAGCTCACAATGCTGGAGTGAGTGGAATCTATGTATTTAATACCAGCCCTACTATTTCGGGTAAAGTGATTGCGGACCGCCCTGCCGTTTATATCGCTAAGGCAGAGGATATAAACCAGGCACGAAAGCTCCACCGAAGCCTTTGGAATTTAGGATATGCTCCATATCTCATTGTTCTTCTGCCTGATCAAATCAGAATTTATACAGGTTTTAATTATTCCTGGAAGGATGCAAATAAAGGACTTCTTGATGATTTTCCAATCGATGATGTTCGTCTCTTATTAGCTGAATTTTCATCTGAAGCTATTGATACACGTCGTATCTGGCGGAATGGGAAATACAAGAACTTGCTTGACCAGGGGCAAAGAGTGGATCGTCGCCTGCTAGAGAATCTTCGCCAATTAGGGAAAGAGCTCAAAAATCGTGGTCTTCTTCCTTCAGCAGCTCATGCGTTGATCGGTAAGTATGTCTACTTTCGTTACCTGTGGGACCGGGGTATACTTACTGAAGAGTGGCTGCAAGAACAAAATATATCGAAGGAAAGTGTGCTTAGCCGTATAGCGACTATTGATGGCCTATCCAGACTAACCGCAGCCCTGGAAAGTCGTTTCAATGGTAAGATTTTCCCTCTTGACTTCATACAGCAAGATGGCCTGACAGATCTCCACGTTCAACTAACTGCCTCAGTTTTTATGGGTGACGAAACCGTTCTCTCACATCCTGAAAAGATCATTCAACAGTTGCACCTTGATTTTCAAGCGTATGATTTTGAATATATCCCTATTGAGATTTTATCGGCAGTATACGAGCAGTTTATCGAGGACTCTAGACAAAAAGGAGCAGTCTACACTCCTGAAATACTGGCAGATTATCTTCTTTCCGAAATAAATGCAGTCAAAGCTCTTACAGAAAAAACGAAAATACTCGATCCAGCCTGTGGATCAGGAGTTTTTCTCGTTCTGGCTTTTCGCCATCTTATAGAAGCAGAACTTCTCAAAGAAAGTGGGTCAAAGCTCCAGCCTGAGAAGTTAAAAGAACTGTTAAGCAACCTCTACGGCGTAGAGAAAGAGTTGGATGCTTGCTATGTGGCCGAGTTTAGTCTCATCTTAACATTTCTCAATTATATTGACCCACGAGAACTACAAAAGATAGAGTTTCGTTTCCCAACATTGCATAATGAGAGAATTTTTCATACAGACTTCTTTGATCTAGAAGGTACACATTATCCTGGAAATTTCTGGCAACGAAATTTAAAGTTTGATTGCATTATTGGGAATCCACCGTGGATTGAGCTTCAAGGTAATGTACAAGAAGGGCAAGCATTAGCTAAACAGTGGATGAATAACCGAAGCAATAAAGTTGAACGTCCAATTGGTGGCAATCGTCTGGCTGAAGCTTTTAGCTGGCTTGCTACTGATTTGCTCCTTCCTGGTGGAATTGTAGGATTTCTCCTCCCTGCTACAAGCCTTTTTAATCTTGAGTCACGAACCTATCGCAGGAATTTCTTTTTGAAGCATCGCGTATTGCGAATAACTAATTTTTCCAATCTGCGACAAGTATTATTTCCTAATAACGAGTATCCTGCTTTTACTATTGTATATCAGCGATACAGTGATACAGAGGATAAAAAGCCTTCTATTATTCATTATGCTCCTTTAGCTATTAATCAGATTACTGGATCGCAGGATAATCCCTGGGTAATAACTATTAACGAACAAGAAATCCAGAATATTGACCCTTCTGATGCAGAGACAGGAGAAACGCTCGTCTGGAAGCTCGCTTTATGGGGCACATTTCAAGATAAGAGAGCTATCGAGCACATTGAGACACTCTTTCCGTCAACTCTTGAGGCTCTTCGCCTTAGCAAAAAATGGGCTTTCTCACAAGGTTCAGAGTTACGTAATAAGCTTCAACCTAAAAAATACGAATTACGAGCTGCCGATGAGCTAAAAGGCAAAAAGATATTTCAGCGAGAGGCTATGAGAAAGTCGGTTTCTCGTTTTTCAGTTCCTTTGCAGGCTCTCAGTGATATACCTGATGAAATGTGTAACGTACGTAAACAAGGTGGAGAGATCGGTTTGCTACTCACACCTGCACCTCACATCATTCTATCCCCTGGTTGGGGTAGTTTTGTGACATTTAGTGATATTGACTTCCTTGTTCCCCCCCGAGTAATGGGTATAGCGGGGCCAAAAGAAGATACGAATACTTTGCGCGCTCTCTCTATGTATTTGAACTCCAGCCTGGTTTCCTATTATCTTTTCTTTCATGCGCAGGAATGGGGTGTTTTTCGGCATGCAAGATATGTCTCAATTACAGAGGTTAAAAAAGTACCAACACCGGATTTTACTCAACTACAGATTGAAGAGTTGGTTGACTTGCATCAACATTTAATCGATGAAGAGGAGCGGAGCATCTCAGAGGCAGTTTCAAAAGTAAGAAGCACACAGTTGGAGCTATTAAAATCAGATCAGATAAGTACAGTTCCTAACGCTTCCCTGTTAGATTTGTTCTCGAAATTATCGCAATCTCAGAAACAGCAAGTGCTCAAAGAAATTTCCGCATTTCACGCGAAGGCGCAAGAGAGAATTGATGGAAAAGTTTTTGAACTATTTGGTATTCCCAATGATGTTCGTCTACTTGTCACAGATTTTGTTCAAGTGCGTCTATCCCTTGATAGACTTTCTGAGTTGAATACTATTGCTAGAGAGCCTAACGAGAGAGAACTGTTAGACTACGCACATGAACTTCAAAACGAGCTCGATGATTTTGTGGGCAATCACACTCGTCATAGCATTACTATTACCTACTCCCCTGCTCTTATAGAATGCATTGTCGAAATGATTGATTCTGATACTCCAGTGGCTATTGATTCAAATAGTATAAGACCTGGCAATCTTACATCGTCTCTCGTTTTATCCGAACTTAGTGAAAGCCTGAGAGAACAAATTAGTCAATGGATTTATGTCCAACGTGGCCTACGCCTTTTTGATGGTCCACGCATTCATCTCTATAAACTACCACGTCTCGTAGATTGGACTCGAACTCAAGCGATGAATGATGCAGGTGATATTGTTGAGGAAGTTATTGGGTCACTCTAAGATATATGAAAAGTATTAAACCTGATTCTCGCGATTTCCAAAAGTGGAAGGTTGCATTCAGAGAAAGAGCACATCAACTTATCCAGATAGGATACACCGAAGGTGTTCGTCATATAAAGTCTGATGAACATGAGGAACAAGACATTACAGAATTTATTGTCAACGCTATTAATGTATGGATGCGTAGTCCAGTCAGTCCTTCCTAGTGCAAGTATTTTGATGTTCACGAAGAGGCTCCAGTTCAAAAAGAGAGCAGTCACGGCAAATCCAGACCGCGAACGGACATTCTGATCAAGTGGTGCTCTCGTCGAGAACGTCCTGAATATGTATTTGAAGCCAAGCGATTGAGAAAAAGAGGCTATGGTGTAGGAAAATATACCGGTCCAGAAGGTATGGGATGCTTTACAGAAGGGACATATGCCATAGAATATGACGAAGCGGCCATGCTTGGTTATGTACAGAGTGATACACTTGCTTACTGGAAAGAGCGACTTAAAAAGTCGGTTGAGCAGAGAAAGGCTAGCTTATACCTCAATTCTCCTCAATACGACGAATTGGTTATTGCAGACTTCCCTCTAGAATGGACCAGTGAACACCAACGAAAAAAAGGCATAGCTTGCTCCATCAAGATATACCATATTCTTCTTGATTGTTCACCCCAAGTGCAACCGAACAGTTCATTAGAGGTGACTGAAGATGCGCTCCCAGGATAGTTTTGACATTAACTTATGCCGCACTCAAGGCGTAGAGGCGGAGAATCTCAAAAATAGCAATGACATGCTTGTCACGCTTCTGGAGGTCGCAGTCAGCGACCTCTCCTTCTTCCAGAACGGATAGAAGAGAATCCCAGCTTCGATCTTTTCTAAAGGATAGGTGAAGTCTACTTATCCTCATTGGGGCGAGAGGATAAGAGGTCGATGTGGATCTGGTGCAGCTTGCGTTCCATGTCGTGAATACGTGAGGCCATCACACCCATTTCCACCTCCGATTTTACGTCAACCTGGTAGTCCATGTCCGCCTTGATGCGGTCTTTGGCCGATTGACGGTTCTGGCTTACCAGGACAAAAATGGAGAGGAAGATTGCTTCCAGCGAGACGGCCATTGTGAGAAATTGGAACGGGTAGGGATCGAAACGCGTCACCTTTGGTCCCACCGTGTTCAGCAGAATCCAGATCATAAACACGATGAGATTGATGAGCAGAAAGGGGATGGAGCCGCTGAACGTGGCGATGACATCGGCGACCTTTTGTCCAACGGAGAGATTTTGGTCCTCTGCATCGTTCGGATTGCGACTCACGCGCGTACGCAATATGTCATCAGTATGCTTGAGCTGATCCGCCAGCTGGACCAATGCATCGATAGCCGCGTCTGGTCGCGAACGTAAAAATGTAAAGAACTCTTCGCGACTCAGTTCGAGCGTCACGACCTTTTCTGCCATCGTCGCGCTGGCACAACGGGTGGCCCCGGAGATCAACGCTAGCTCTCCGAAGAATTTGCCGGGTCCCAGGACGTTCAGAGCAACCTTTTCCCCGTCCGTATCCGTCAGCCAGATCTCGACCTCCCCTTGCTCAATGATCTGAAAGGTCGTTCCAACCTCATCGGGTTTCATGATGAGCTCGCCCGGCTGAAAGACGCGCTCTGTCATAAGCGCATGAATTGCCTCGCGCTCCTCATCATTCATAGAGGAGAAGAGGGGAATCTCTGCGAGCAAGTGTGGAGTCACAAGTGTCATAGTGTGTGCGGCACGGAAACTCTCTACGTGCGTCGCAAGAGAGAAAGCGCCGACTCCTTTCTGTTTGTACTTCTTAAAGGCATACGTATTTGCGCTGAGTATACCGCAATGACGCTCTTCACGCAAGACAACACTCATTCCTATGCCACATCTCGTCATATGATGCTAGGTTTTCCTGTGCCTCCACACAGATTGCTTCTAGTCGAATCGCCAGAGTAGCCGCTAGCCCAAATAGTTCTTTTTGTGGTCTACTCGCTTGTCACTTGAGCGGCAACGGCTGGCCCGATCCAGATTGTTTGAACATTGACGAATTCGCGAATACCGAATGAGGAGAGTTCGCGTCCATAGCCGCTGCGCTTCACGCCACCAAAAGGCAGGCGTGGGTCGCTGGCAGTCATCCCATTGATGAACACACCTCCTGACTCTATACGTCGCGCCAGTTTCCGTCCACGTTCGATATCGCCGGTCCACAGGTTTCCACTCAGTCCAAATGGAGAATCATTTGCTAATGTGATTGCGTGCTGTGCATCGCGTGCTCGAATGATGGCGGCGACGGGGCCAAAGGTCTCTTCGCGGAAGACGGGCATCTCTGTAGTGACGTTTGTGACAATCGTTGGGGCGTAGAAGTAGCCTTTTCCTTCGAGTGGTTTGCCTCCCAGCGCTATCTTTGCTCCCATCTCGACCGATGCCCGCACCTGCGCATCCAGGTCTGCGCGCAGGTCGCCACGCGCTATCGGTCCAACCTGTGTCTCTCGATTGAGGGGATCGCCAACACGCAGTTTCGCCGCCGCCACCACAAACTTCTGCTCAAAGGCGTCGGCAACCGACTCAACGACAATGAAGCGCTTAGCCGCAATACAACTCTGACCAGTATTCTGGAAGCGCGCGCGCACGGCTGTCTGCGCGGCGGCATCAAGGTCGGCGTCTTCCAGAACGATAAAGGCATCTGAACCGCCCAGTTCAAGGACGTTTTTTTTCAGCGCCTGCCCACTCGCCGAGGCTACGGCCACACCGGCTGGATCGCTTCCAGTGAGGGTCACGGCTGCAATTCGTGGATCGGCGATAAGATGCTTTGTTTCCGCGCCCGGAACCAGGACGGTTCGAAAGACGCCCTGGGGCAGGCCGCTCTCCTGAAAGACCTGCTCGATCTCTAAGGCGGCGCGCGAGACGTTCGAGGCATGTTTTAGTACAGCCGTATTGCCGGCCATGAGTGCGGGGGCGGCAAAGCGAAACACTTGCCAGAAGGGGTAGTTCCAGGGCATTACGGCCAGGACGACGCCGAGTGGTAAATAGGATACATAGCTCTCGCTTGCATTTGTGTGTACCGATTCGTCTGCAAGAATACGTTCGGCGTTATCAGCATAATATTCGCAGTTCCAGGCGCACTTCTCAATTTCAGCCTCTGCCTCCGTGATCGGCTTACCCATTTCTTGTGTGATGGTCTGGGCATAGCGGGCTTTCTGCTCGCGCAGATGACGGGCGACATGATGCAGATGCGCACGACGTTCGTCAAATGAGGTTTCGCGCCACTGCTCGAATGCCTGATGGGCTTGATTGATTGCTTCATCTATTTGTGTGGTAGTGTATGGCTCAAATGTTTCGACGATCTCTTCGGTCGCTGGATTGATGGTTTGAATGCTCACAGTACGGCTCTCCTTATGCTGATGGTCTGTTTCTCCTGTTGATGGCGAAATGGAAAAAAAGGGACACAGACAGTGCTGAAGCGCGGATTCGCTTGCTGATGCTCTTTGATATATCCATTCGGCCCAGAAGGATGCAGTGCTAAAGCGTGGATTTGGCTGATTCAATCAGCAAGCTTTAGGGTATGGCCGGATGAAATAGGTACAGAGCATTAGCAGCGGGCTCTCAGTGTGACCCCTTTTTCTGTCGCTACATAGGTGGTCAAGTTATTTTGCTTATTTGGTGGATAGCGTTCCTCCCAGGTAGAGATGACCGATTTCGGGATTGTCGAGAATTTCCTGATGCGTTCCTGTTAGACGCACGCGCCCACTCTCCATTACAATTCCATGCGTTGCGATGCCGAGGCCAGCACGGACATTTTGCTCGATCATCAGGATGGTTCTGCCGGTGCGGTGCATTAACGAGATGGTGTCAAATACCTGTTTGAGCGTCTGGGGGTCCAATCCTACGGAAGGCTCGTCGAGCAGGATCAGTGTAGGATCAAGCATCAGGCTGCGAGCAAATTCGACCAGGCGCTGCTGACCACCTGACAGGCTACCAGCTTTGTCATTGGCGCGCGTTTTTACAATTGGGAAGAGTTCCTCAACTTCGTGCAGGCGGCGGTTTACCAGTGCTGCATCGTTCAGCAGGAATGCTCCTAACCTGACATTTTCCTTGACCGTCATGTCGGTGAACAGGCTATGATTCTGTGGCACCTGTACGATGCCAAAGGACAGTACTTGATGCGGACTCATGCCCGCAATCTGGCGCTCTTTGAAGAGAATCTGGCCGAGACGAGGTTTTAAAAGACCGCTTACAGCGCGCATTACCGTCGATTTGCCAGCGCCGTTGGGTCCCACGATACAGGTAATCGACTCTTGTTCTACAGAGAGATCCACGCCTTTAAGGATATCACCTCCGCCATAACCGGCGAAAACATTTTGCATCTGCAATAACATGATTTTATGCTCCTAGATAGGCTTCAAGCACTTCAGGATTCTTACGCACCTCTTCGGGCTTGCCCTCCGCGATCTTTGTTCCACGATGCAAGACTGTGATTCGGTCACACAGGCCCATTACAAATTCCATATTATGCTCGACCAGTAGAAAGGTCACACCTCGTTTGTTCAGGTCCCGAATACGCTCGGAGAGGTGGTTGAGCAGGGTCGGGTTGATGCCGCCCGCAGGTTCATCCAGGAGAATCACTTTTGGATCAGCGATGAGGATGAATGCAAACTCAAGCAGCTTTTTCTGTCCATAGGAGAGGCTACCCGCCAGCGCATCCTTGAGCTGTGTGATGCCCACGAAGTCGAGCAGTTCAAGTGCTTGCCGCTGCTCATGCGAAGAGCTCCAGCGGCTCAGTAGCTCGCGTGATCCTTGCCTTTGGGCTGCAACATGCATGTTCTCAAGGACGGTGAGTCGCGAGAAGATGCGTGTCAACTGAAAGGTGCGACCAAGACCAAGATTAAAGACTCTATCTGGTCGAGCGTTGGTGATCGACGCGCCGTTGAAACGTACTTCTCCTTGATCTAAAGGAAGATAGCCAGTGATGACGTTAAAGAGTGTCGTTTTGCCAGAACCGTTTGGACCGATCAAGCCCATAATCTCGCCCTGCTCTACATTGATCGAACAGGCATTGAGAGCTTGAATACCTCCAAAAGCCTTAGAGACATTCGTCGTTTCCAGGATGCTCATAGTGTTACCCTCCTTCTTATTCCGACTGACAACGAACTACCGTTCTAACTTCGTTCAGTCAGTCGGAAAGGTGGTCGTCCCCTCTATAGCAAGTGCATCCTCCGGTTGACTTTTGGGAACAGTTAACGTTGCATCCTTGCCGCCAGTGCCGCGCGAGGCGGTCCATTGCGGCCATTTCTTGCGCAACGTCGGGATAATACCTTCTGGCATCAAGAGGATAATCACCAGGAACAGGACTCCATAAATGATCAAGTAGTATCCGCTTGCCCCAAACTGGAGCGTGAAGTATTGTTGGGCTGATTCCAGTACGAGCGCCCCAAGAATTGGACCGGCCAATGTACCAAGACCACCCAGAAACGCCATCAAAGCAATCGCAAGATCAAAGAGTGCATCAAAGGCCGTGGGCGGATAGACCGATCCAATGAAGTAGACGTACATCGCTCCCGCCATACCCACAAAGAACGCGGAGATCACAAATGCCACGAGCTTAAACGGCTCAGTTTTTATGCCTAATCCCAACGCTCTATCCTCATCATCGCGAATTGCGAGTAGGCCCAGGCCATACTTTGAGTTACGTATCCACCAGGAGACACCCAGGGCAACGAGCAGCATAAGGAGTGAGACATAATAAAAAGGCAGGTTAAAGAAGTCACCGCTCCAATCGGGAACGGGCAAACTTAATCCAGTCGACCCATTCGTAAGACCCTTCAGGTTGTAGGCCATCAATTGAAGAATAAAGAAGGTCGCAACCGTGATGACCACGAAGGTGTGACGACGAGTACGCAACGCAATCCAGCCCAGTGGTACCGCGAATATTGCAGCCACCAGTCCCGCCATCGGCAACAGGAGAAATGGCGCATAGCCTCCGGGCAATTTCCAATCTATGCTTAGTATCGTTATAGTATAGGCACCAACACCGAAGTACGCCGCATGCCCCAACGCGATATAGCCGGTATAGCCTGAAAAGATGTTCCACCCCGTCGCAGCCACTGCGAATACCAGCGCAAAGATGGCAATGGCCGTGACTGCCGGATTGGAAAATACTAGCGGGAATGCGCTAAAGACAAGAAGGAGTGCCGCAAGGATTCCTGGTCTTCTATACTGCTTCATTGCTTTCTCCCTTCGAGCTGTCCAAAGAGACCTTGAGGCCGAACTAACAAAACGATCACCAGTGCAACAAAGAAGACCGTGCTCGCCCAGACCGGCGACCAGACAAAGGCGGTCACGTCCTCGATCACGAGCATGCCCAAAGAAGCAATGAGCGCACCCCTCAAGCTGCCCATGCCTCCCAGGATGATAATGGCGAGCAGGCGCGAGATCAGGTCATAGTGCGTTCCCGGATTGAAGGCAGTTGTGGCTCCAAAGGCGACTCCTCCCGCAGCCGTGAGTGCGGTACCAATGCCAAAGGTAATCGCCGAGACTCGATTGACACGAATGCCGATCAGTTCAGCCGCCGTACGATTCTGCATAGAGGCGCGCACACTCTGCCCAAACTTTGTGCGATACAGCAGCAGGTAGAGTCCAGCTAACAGCACAAGGCTGAGTAAGAAGCCAAATATATAGACATATCCGAGATAGAAGTTGCCAATGCGCAGCGATGAATCCACATACCAGGCGTGGAGTTGGACCACATTTGTGCTGAATATCTGGCTCAACACGCCCTCAATGATCAGGGCGATCGCAAATGTCACCAGAATCGAGAGCATCGTGCGGTCAACCTTGAGTGGACGGATGAAAGCCCATTCAATCAGAACACCAAGCCCGAACATCACGGGCATGGTAATCAATAGTCCGATAAACGGATCGATGTGAAGGTACTGTGACAAGGCATAGCTAAGATAGGCTCCCAGGATGACCAGGGCACCCTGCCCGACGTTGATGATATCCATCACACCAAAGATCAAGGTCAGTCCCGCAGCCATCAGAGCATAGATCGCTCCGGTTAACAACCCGGTGATAACTGCTTCAAAGATGCCCCCCATCAAAACACTTCCTTCCTCGTGCAGCACATCGCACGTTCCTCTGGTAGAGGAGAAGATTCTCCTCTACCATATGCTTTCCTCAAGACCACTGAGGTTTTGGATACATCGGACTTGCCTTCGCCGCATCAGTTGGATAGACTGGGAGCAGCGTCCCCTTCTGCCACTGAAACAGGTACGCTTGTGCCGAGACGTTTTGACCCTTTTCGTCGAACTTCACCGGACCCTGAACACTATCAAAGGTATCGCCCGAATGGAGTTCTTTGATAATCGCGGCATTATCAATGCTATGAATCTTGTTGACGACTTGCTCCAATACCTGTCCCACTGAATAGCCCTCAGCGACATTCGCACTGATCGATTCAGGTGTACCGCCGTATTTAGCAAGGTAGGCTTTGACCATATCGGCATTGCCTGGATTGTTCGATGCCGGATACCATCCATTTGGCACAAACACACCATTGGTTGATCCGCTGCCAACTGCCTTGATAAATTGATCGCCCTGATCAGGTCCCGATGTAGCAACGAGAGCCTGGGGATTGTAGTGTTGTCGCTTAAAAGCCTGAATGAATGCGGTGATGTCGGGAAGGAACGTTCCAAATACGGCGAGTTGTGCACCGGAGCCAATGACTTTGGCAGCGATCGGAGTGTAGTCAGTCGTTTCCGCCGGATACACTTGATAGGAGGCAGTGTGGACGCCACCTTTCTCCAGCATCTGTCTCGCCAGATCTATCTGTGGCTGCGTAAACGGGTCGTCCTGCGTTGCATAAGCCGCCGTTTTCGGTCTCTGTGACGCGGGGAGCGCAAGAATATAGTTTGCAAAGCTTACTAAGTTGTTGGCAACCGGAAGCGATACATCAAAGACGTTGTGCAATCCTCTGTCGAAGACCGATGGACCACCGCCCGCACCCTCAAGCATGGCATAGTTATAGCGGTTCGCGATCTGTGAGGCTGGCTTTGTGAGCAGGGTGGAATATGGACCAAAGACAAGATCGACCTTATCGACGGTAATAAGTTTTTGATAGTTCGTAACAACCTGCTGCGTGCTGCTGGCATCCGAGACGACGTTGAGCTGAACCTGACGACCTAGCAGGCCGCCCTTCTTATTGATTGCATCTCTCCACAGCTCGTAGCCTTGCTGCACCGTCTTTCCATCGGCAGAAAAGTCTCCCGATAGAGAGACAGATACACCTATTTTGATCGGTGTATTTGGTTGGTTACTTGCTGCTTGACCTCCACATGCGACAAATATCATAAGTACGAGGGTCATTGTGCTAATAAAGCTTAGAGTCTTGCTAAGCGGTGTGAGGTAATGTCGTATCACGCCTTTTCTCCTTTTTTATTCGAGTTGAAATAATGGACTAACTTCGCGTAGCTGGTTATCCTACGATTCCTAATGGTTCCTCTATGAGCTCGGCTACCATAGCCAGGAATTGTGCTCCTCGCGCTCCATCTACAACGCGGTGGTCGCAAGAGAGTGCTAGCATCATCACAGGTTGTACGGCAGGTTGTCCATTCACGGGAATGACTTTCTCTGCCATGCGTCCCACAGCGAGAATGGCGGCTTGAGGTGCATTAATGATGGCGTTAAAGGTATCGACGCCATACATGCCTAGATTGCTAATTGTGAAGGTGCCACCTTGCAGATCCTGGGGACGAAGCTTCCCCGCCTGCGCGCGGCTTACCAGGTCTTTGCGCTGCTTCGCGATGCCGTTCAGGTTGAGCTCGTCAGCTCGATGAATGACTGGAACTACCAGCCCGTCCTCAACAGCGGCGGCAAGTCCAACGTTGACCTCTTCTTGCAAGACAATCGTGCCGCCGCTCCATGTGGCATTGAGACGTGGATGCGCACGCAGTGCTGCCGCGACGATTTTTACGAGCAGATCCGTATACGTGACCTTCTCGCCGGCACGCTTCAGAACCTGCTCACGCCATGCAATCAGGCGGTTCACCCTTACTTCGCGCACCAGGAAGAAGTGCGGCACACTTGTCCAACTTTGCGCTGTACGCTCAGCCATGATGCGCCAGGTCGTACTCAATGTCAAGCTCTCTGATGACCCATTAGAGCTCGCGAGAGCCTCTTCTACTGGTGCAACAATCTCTAATGGCTCGCTTGCCATAGGAGACAGAGTCGCCACTGCCGCCAGTACATCGGCGGCAAGCACTGCATTGGCAGGACCAGTTCCCTTGATCGTGGCAATATCTTTCCCTTGCTCAGCCGCTAATCGACGCGCTTTCGGCGAGGCAAGAGGTTTTTCGGGTGATGCAACGACCGCTTGCTGATTTTGTAGATATGCCAGGACATCCGCTTTCTGAATGCGCTTGCCCGTTGGTGTTACCAGATTCAAATCTACGCTATGTTCGTCAGCAATACGCGAGGCGAGTCGGCTGGGAGGCATTGCAGACCTGTTTGTAGCTGAATCCTCCGCTGCTACAGGTATGCTCTGCGTTTCATGCGTTTGTACGGGCAGAGTCTTCTCATTGCCCTGAGCTATCTCGCCGGGCGCAAGAATGGTCGCAATGATTTGCCCAACTGGAACATCGTCGCCCTCCCTGGCGACTACACCGCTGAGCATGCCATCGGCTGGTGCCTCAAGCTCAACGGTCGCTTTGTCGGTCTCGACCTCAACGATAGGTTGCCCCTTTGTGACCTGCTCGCCTTCGGCCTTCAGCCATTGTACGACCTTGCCTGTGTCCTGTGCCATTCCCAGCACAGGAAGTATTACATTTGTCGCCATTATCAGTCTCCTCTCATGGAAGAACGCTGATGACACTGCTCTTCCATGTCTTCGCCTCCGCGTAGCGACGACCCTTGCCGTTGTCGTCGGTGGCCCACTTGCCGAGGAGCCACCGTCTTCTCAGGCAACCACTCCAAACCCTCTCTCCCCGACACGAAAAAGGGGGAAAGTGGAGAGCCTGCTGATTGGATCGGGGAGAGAGACTCCAAACCGCTTGATCGCGGTTGACATACAAGGGTCGTCGTTACGCAATAGGGTCGATTGAAGTGGATCAGGACGCTATTATACCTGTTGTTCCTGCTGCTCCATTTGTAGATTACTGGGCATCGTTTCCATTGAGAGTAGCATTGAGATTTGATTGAGCCTCGCGAATTGTGGGTAACGGACCCGTCGCAGTATAGTAGCGCACGCCCGCGATCAACAATTTCTCGGCCGGGAAGCGTGTGATGACTTCACAGCCATCTTTGGTGACGACCAACTGCTCTTCGATACGCGCGGCAGACCAGCCATCAGACGAGGGCCAGAAGGTTTCGAGTGCGAAGACCATGCCCTCTTCGATGACTTCGGGATGATCGAGCGAGACCAGTCGGCTAAAGATGGGCTTTTCCCAGATAGAGAGTCCTACGCCGTGACCATACTGAAGTGCAAAGGCCGCTTCTTCGTTCGGGAAACCAAATTCCTCTGCTTTCGGCCACAGCTTCACGACATCGGCGGTCGTCACGCCCGGCTTAATCGCATTGATGGCACGGTCTAAGATGTCGCGACAACGCTTGTAGGCATCGACGATTGCGGGAGAGGCGCTGCCGATTGCGAAGGTACGGTAGTAGCAAGTACGGTAGCCATTATAGCTGTGCAAAATATCAAAGTAGGCAGGATCACCAGGGCGCAGAGAGCGGTCGGTATAGACATGCGGATGAGGACTACAACGCTCGCCAGAGATCGCGTTGACACCCTCTACATGCTCAGAACCCATATCGTAGAGCACTTTGCTGACCAAACCCACACACTCGTTCTCACGTATCCCCGGCTTCATTGCGCGATACAGTTCGTCATAGGCTGCATCGACCATCATACAGGCCGTATTTAAAAGGGTGATCTCATCCTGTGTCTTAATCAAGCGGGCCAATTGCATCAATTGCTGGCCGTCCACAACCTTGATACCCTCAGCTTGTAGGGCGAAGAGCACGGGTAGTTCTACAACGTCCACTCCCACAGGCTCATTCATTAGCCCACGCTCTTCCAATTCGATGCGAATCTTGCGTGCCACATCCTCTGCTCGACCGGATTCAGGCGACATCGCGCCTCGCTGTGTAGAGATGCCAGCGCGAGAACGTTCGCCCAACCACGGACAATAGATTTGATGATGGCGCGCCGCCGAACCAAAATCCCACAAAATCGGTTCCGCATCCTGCGCGAGCAGGCTAAAGCGCGTGAGCTTGTCCATAGCCCAGGTTCCGATATGGGTCGCGGTGATATAACGGATGTTGTTCATATCAAAGCACAGCAGTGCACCCATGTTCGATTCTTTGAGTAGCCGCTTAATCCTGCTTAAGCGCTCGGTGCGCAGACGTTCAAAGTTAGTGCGCTCCTCCCAATCCACTCCCATCAGACCATATGTTTTGATCGCCATCGATTTACTCCTTTATATAGCACAATCCATTTAGCAGGTACACGCTTACACTCGTCCACAAAGTGTTTTGGCTACCTCTACCACCGTGGCGGCAGTGGGAACGGTCATATCTTCCAGCACAGGAGAGAATGGAACAGGGACGTTCATCGCACCCATCCGCTTGACGGGCGCGTCTAGATAGTAGAAGGCACCATCGGCAATCACGGAAGCAATCTCGGCCGTCACTCCGTATTGCTCGTATCCTTCGTCCACAACGATAGCGCGACTCGTCTTCTTCGCGGACTCGATCAGCGCAGCTGTATCGAGGGGCACAGTAGTCCGCGGGTCTATGATCTCCGCGCTGATGCCGATTTTTTCTAAGAGTTCTGCGGCGGCCAGCGCAATCTGCACCATACTACTCGTTGCCACAAGCGTCACATCAGTCCCCTGGCGCTTGATATCGGCAACACCAAAGGGAATCGTGTAGTCTTCCTCTGGCACGGGTCCCTTGAGTTGGTACATCATCTTATCTTCAAAGAAGACCACCGGATTATCATCACGAATAGCGGTCTTGAGCAGGCCCTTCGCGTCATAGGGGGTTGAAGGCAGAACGACCTTTAAACCAGGAATGTGACTCACCCATGCATGCAAGCTCTGACTGTGCTGTGCGGCTGTGCGGCGCGTCGCCCCCAGTGTAGTACGCAAGACCATCGGAACTTTGAGTTTGCCGCCCGACATATAGTGGACTTTCGCGGCCTGGTTGAAGAGCTGATCCATTGCGATGCCCAGAAAGTCTCCAAACATAATATCAATGATCGGGCGCACACCCGTCATCGCTCCGCCCACTCCGATGCCGGTAATACCAGCCTCCGAGATGGGCGAGTCGATCACTCGATTCGTGCCGAATTCTTCGACCAGCCCGGAGAGCACCTTGAACGGTGTTCCGGCCTCGGCTACGTCTTCGCCCATGATAAAGACATACGGGTCGCGCCGCATCTCTTCGGCAAGGGCTTCACGAATAGCCTGACCCAGCGTCAGCTCGCATACACCCTTACCTGTATTCTGATTGACGACTGTACTAGGCATAGACATCTTGATCCACCTCGTTTCGCTCTGGATACGGCGCATTTAATCCAAATTCGACACCGACCTCAACCTCCGTGCGTACGCGCTGCTCTATCTGCTCAAGCGTGGGAGCATCGATCAGTTGCTGCTCGGTTAGCCACTCCACCAGCAGTTTCAGCGGATCGCGCTCCGTTCTCCACTGCTCCTCCTCCTCTTTTGAGCGGTAGTACGAGCGCTGAATGTCACCGACGTGATGGCCGTGATAGCGGTAGGTGTTGCATAAAAGAAATGCCGGTCCCTCGCCCTGACGAGCACGCGCAACCATACTCTGAGCCGTCTCATAAACCTTCCGGATATCCTGACCATCAACCTCTTCAGTCAAGATGCCGAATGCTTTGGCTCTAGCACTCATATCGCCTGCTGTCGTCTCGGAATAATGCGTGTATTCGTTGTAGAGATTGTTCTCGCAGACGTAGATTACTGGCAGTTTCCATAATGATGCCATGTTCATCACTTCGTACAGCAGACCCTGACCAAGTGCGCCATCCCCAAAGAAACAAGCGGTCACTTGATCGGTGCCGCGCATCTTGCTTGAAAAGGCCGCTCCAGTGGCAATGCCTGTACTGCCAGCCACAATAGCATTCGCGCCCAGATTGCCAGTGCTCTGGTCGGCGATGTGCATAGAGCCGCCCTTGCCCTTACAATAGCCGGACTCTTTGCCCAGTAGCTCGGCAAACATGAGATCGACCGAAGCACCTTTGGCAAGACAGTGTCCATGCCCTCGATGTGTGCTTGTGATGTAATCATCACGCCGGAGCGCTGAACAGACGCCAACCGCGATAGCCTCCTCACCGATATAGAGGTGGGCAAGACCAGGCATTTTGGCCGTGGTATACAACATGTTGACATGCTCTTCAAAGACACGAATTTTGAGCATTTGTTCATACATATGCAACCACTGTTCTCTATCTACAGGTATCGTTCCTTTCTCTTCAGAAGACACTCCTGCTACTTTAGAGTCAGACATTTCAGGATGTAACATTGCTTTTCTTTGTCCTTACCTGATGATAAATACCAAACGTTGTAAAGGTACTGCTCTGTCAAAGCTCATGAAGACCCTGGGCTCAGAGGCACCGCATTCATCGTGCGCAGACCCCGTTCACGGGGAGGGCAATGACCAACATCCTCCGAAGCGCTCCTGGTCCCTGGTTTCAGGTTCCAATGATCAGTTCCGCGTAGCGACAATCCCTTGCGGTTGTCGGGGTGGGCGTGTAAGAGGCTGGCTACCCCGACAACCGCAAGGGATTGTCGCTACGCGGAGCCAACAGAGACTTAGATCATGTATTGCTATTGGGATAGGCCGGCCATCCGTGCCAGGACTTCATAAACAATGGCAAAGTCTTTTTTGTCGAGTCCTAGTGCGCGGGCCGAGGTGAGTGGTTCGTTGGAGGCGGCGACAAGCGGCAGTGGAACATTCAGGTTCCTGCCCATCTCTAATGCGAGCAGCATGTCTTTCTGCATCATATTAACATTAAACCAGGCTTCTTCTGGCATATTCGAGATAAAGGGTACGCGATACTTCAGCGAGGGGGAGGCGATGACGCTGTTGAGCATAGTTTCGATAGCGGTTTCACGGGGAATACCGCCCTTTTCGGCGAGAAGCAAGCCTTCGCAAAAGCCAAGAAATTGAATTTGCAGGCTGAGATTAATAGCGATCTTCATCAGAACAGCCTGACCATTTGTCCCAACATAGTTCACCTTTGGCCCTATGTCCTGTAAGATCGGCTTGACCTTCTCAAACGTCGCCTGATCGCCACCAACCATGACCGAAAGGTTGCCCTGCTCTAGAGTAATCACGCTGCCGGAAACAGGCGCATCGAGCATCTGTGCTCCCTTCGCGGTAACCTGGTCAGCAACCTCTCTAGTGACGGCAGGGCTAATCGTGCTCATATCAATGTAAATCTTACCCGGATCTAAAGCCGCAAGAACGCCATCATGCCCGCTAATCACATCTTGCATAGCTTGAGTGTTTGTGACCATACTAAAAATAATATCGGCTGTTTCGGTCACTTCACGTGGCGTTTCGGCCCACTGCATGCCTTTGTCAAGCAACCACTGGGCTTTAGACTTTGTACGATTATATCCTATAACCGTGTGTCCTGCATCGAGAAGTCGCTTCGTCACGCGACTCCCCATTGCACCTAGACCAATAAAACCAAGATTAGCCATAAGAACCTCCTGGTGTCTGACACTACATACAACAATGTATGCAGAGATAAAAATACAACACGATAAGGCTTTACGCTCCTGCTCCCGTATCTTCACGAACCTGTTGCAGGTGAGCAAGCATCGCTTCGTGGGCGGCTTCTGGGTTCCGAGAAATAATGGTATCAAGTATCCGTTTATGATGCGTTTGCCCTCGCTCAGGGCCACCATCGACAGCAAATATGAGTTTACGTTGTTCGCTCAACAGGTTGACTATAGAATCTAGCAGGGCTAAAATGAGCGTGTTCTGCGTCGCCTTCGCTAGGGCGCGATGAAAATCGTTGTCGGCGGTGATATACCCATCAGCATTTTTCAAATTAGCATCCATGATGTTTATCGCCTCTTGCATGGCAGCAATTTCTTTGTCCGTTGCTCTTTTCGCGGCAAGCGCGGCAAGTTCCGGTTCGAGAATCTGGCGTACTTCACTGAGATTTCCGAGACTCTGCTCTTTCCCGACCTTCATCATCAATCCCAGCGAGTGCTGCATCGCCTCCGAGGTTGCATCAATTACGATCGTCCCGCGACCTGGACGCATATTCACTAACCCTTTCTGCGCAAGAGTTTTCATGGCCTCGCGTACAGCCGTGCGGCTCGCTTGAAACTGCTCGCCCAATTCACGTTCGGTTGGTAGACGATCACCGCGACGAAGCTCTCCACTCAAGATGCGCTGCTCTATCTGCTCCGCAATACGCTCAAAGACTTTGCTCGACTGTATTGGTTTATACAATACTTTCTCCATCTCGGTCTCATTGGTATGATGATCCTACCTATTGTATGATTATCATACTGACTTTTATTCCATTTGTCAACTCTTTTGGGAACATATTCAGGGCGATTCAAACGTTATTTCTGAACCAACCTTTGCTGCCCGCGGAGCAACAATCCCTTGTGGCATTAGCTCCAATAAAATTGTTGTCGGTCGTAAAAGAAGCGACCAGTGCGGATTTCAAGGGGAACTGAGCGGTAGCAAAGCTGTCCTTTCGCGCATATATGCGCTACAATAGAGCCAGGAAATATTTGGTAGAAGAAAGAGAGACAATAGGCAATGTCATCAGAATCGGGCAAGCGGCGGGAACATCCCAGCACATATTTTGTGCAGGACCGCAGCAACGAAGCGGAGCGCAGGCGCATTACTCTTCAGGATACAATGGTCACACAGAGTATGGGGGGCGTGCTGCCTGAGCAGGCTGACCCGAATAGCTTTCATCGCGTGCTCGATGTCGGATGTGGCACGGGCGGATGGCTAATTGAGGCTGCGAAGACATATCCAGGGATGACCACACTAGCCGGGGCCGACATTAGCATTCGTATGGTGGAGTTTGCACGCGCGCTGGCTACTGAGCAAGGAGTCAGCGATCGGGTGAAGTTTTACGTGATGGATGCGCTACGCATGATCGAGTTCCCTCAGGGCTATTTTGACTTGGTCAATCATCGCCTGGGCTGGAGCTATCTGCGCACCTGGGATTGGCCTAAACTGCTCGCCGAGTATCAGCGCATGGCTCACAAAGGAGGCGTGATTCGGATCAGCGAGAGTGATATCTTCGGAGAAACAAATAGTCCTGCATTATCTGAACTTCATAAATTAGCACGTGAAGCCTTTTACAAGGCTGGACACTCTTTCTCTCTAGAGCGCGACAGCGTGAGGAGCACACTTCCTCAGCTCATGCATCAACACGGCATTTATAATGTACAGACGCGGCCTTTTCAGCTACACACTAATGCTGAAACTGAAAATCTAGAAGACTTTATTGAAGATACTACGCTCACCTTCAAGAACATGGTACCCTTTTTACAAAGATGGATGCGTGTGCCCGATAACTACCAAACACTTTGTCAGCAAGCACAGGTTGATATGCACAAGCCAGACTTCACCGCGACCTGGCACATGCTCACCGCCTGGGGCACCAACGTGCGCACACACGACAAGCTGCCGATGACGGAGCATCGCTGAGTACATCACATTATTGCATTTAGAGCCTGTGAGATATCATCAAGTAGATCTTGCGTATCCTCGCAGCCCACACTAAGGCGGATGAAGCCGTCTGGAATGGCATCGCCGCCCCAGCGCGCTCGCCGTTCGGCAGTGGTGTGCACGCCGCCAAAGCTGGTGGCCTCCAAGACGAGGGAGCAGGCATGCAAGAACTGTTCAGCCTGCTCTTGCCTTGCAAGGACAAAGCTAACCACCGGACCATACCTTTTCATCTGCCGGGACGCTATCGGATAGGCAGGATCTTGCGGCAGACCAGGATATCTCACAAGCTGCACCGAGGGATGCGAGGAGAGGAATTGGGCGATCTCTAACGCACTCTTGCACTGTCGCTCTAGCCGTACGTCGAGGGTAGCGAGCGAGCGGTGGGCGAGCCAGACTTCCATCGGACCTGGCACCGCCCCTTGCTGCGTTCGGAAGGTATGCAGGCGCTCTAGCCATTCAGGCTCGCGAACGGCGACATGGCCCAGAATAAGATCGCTATGACCGGTAAGGGCTTTGGTATCGCTAGAGACGGAGAAGTCGGCTCCGAGTTCGAGTGGACGCTGGCCCAGGACAGTGGCGGTCGTGTTGTCTACGGCGACGAGGACACCTTGTTGATGGGCGACGGCTACGAGTTCGGCGAGATCACAGACATCCAGGCCCGGGTTGCTGGGCGTCTCTAGCCACAGTAGCTTTGCCCCGGCCAGGAGTTGGCCCTGGCCGTTTCCTTTGGTGGGTGCCTGGCGAACCTGAATTCCGTGTGCTGTGAGATAGCTGCCGGCGAGCAGGCGGGCGGTGTAGTAAGCGTCGGAGGGTAGGACGAGAGTATCGTTGGGTTGGAGGATGGTGCCGAAGACGGCGGTGACGGCGGCCATGCCGGAGGCGAAGACGATAGCGGGCCCGCCCTCTAGTTCGCTGAGGGCCTGCTCGAACTGCGTCCAGGTAGGATTGTGATAGCGACCATAGGTGTAGGCGGATGTGGAGGGGTCGCCGCTGAAGTGATAGGGGGCGGCGAAGGTCGGCCCCGGCAAAAACGGCTCGCCCTGAGATACGCCGGGGAGGCCAGCTCGAACGACACGAGTTCCATCATGCATACTAAACTTCTCCTTTATAAAGCACCATAAGGCTGCGATTTATTTTACTGTACCGGAAATAAGGGGAAGGATACAAGAGCCAATGGAATACACAAATTGCCTTGTACAGAGGCCAATGAAGCTCCCGGAGGCACCCTCTCTCCCCGACAGGAAAAGGGTTCAAAGCAGATAGCCTGCTGATCCAATCAGCAGGCTATCTGCTTTGAACCCTTTTCCTGTCGGGGAGAGAGGGTAGACACCTAGTAGAATTGCCACCAACGACAACCGCAAGGGTCCCACCACTCCCATCCCAACCCCTTATCGCTACGCGGGCCACCTACTTTATAACAATCAAAAAAGGTTTTGAGCCTGCCCTTCAGTGCAAGAGAGCGTACGGACCTGATTGGAAGCCCATCAGCACTGAACTTGCCCCCGGCTGTATCGCGTCCGTAATCTTCACTTGCCACCCGACTCGCCCCGAAATCCTCTCAACATCACTTACTCTGATCCATTTGAAGTTTGATATCGCCTCTCAAGCGTCTTTGACTTCACTAATAGACATGATGAAGTTTGACGGGGCAGCAATGTATTGTCAAACCCTGATACAACTGAAAAACGCGGGACGTTGGGTGGATTTCGGGGCGAGCATGGGAGGGCGGCAAGGTTGTACTGCTCTATCAAAATTCATGACGTGCAGGTAGAAGTGCGGGGTCAGGAATCAGTTTTCGGGGCGGCGGGCTGACCGGATTGGAGCTGGTTGTGTAGTTGGAGTATGAGTTCGTCGCGGTCCAGGAAGAAGGGGTTGGGAGGATAGGGAATATTCCAGAACGCGGGCACGTCACTAGAGGGCGCGGGGGCGCTAGCCGAGAGCAGTTGGAGGTCGGCGAGGAGGCGGCGTAGGCCAGCAGTGACATCCTTCCAGGCAAGATCTCTGTTTTCCCAGAGTGTGATTGGCTTGCCGTCCTGGGGCAAGCATTGCAGGACGGCGAAATCAGTCGTCTCCCAATCGCAAGGGCGCACGATGATGGGGACGACGCGAGCCTCTTTAGCCTCGTGGCGCGCCAGGGCACGCTTCATCTCCTTCTCATAGCAGTAGTCGGAGGCGAGGAAGTCGGGGCTTACGAGGAGAAGGATGAGCCTGGATTGCTCTAGATGAGCGTCGATCTCGCGGGACCAGTTGCCGCCGGGGAGGATCTGGCGGTCGTGCCAGGTGGTGATGAGATTCTGGCGTTTGAGTGTTGCCAGGTGGGTATGCAGTTGGTTGAGCAGGGCTTCGTCCTCATGAGCATAAGAACAGAAGACTTCGATGGGCGACTGCAACTTCTTGATCCTCCTCGTACTGCTCGATACCCGTGAATCGATGTATTTCTGCGCCGGCTTCAGTATAGTGGATTGAGGGAAAAAGGGCAAGAATGTGAGAAGATGATCATAATGATATCTTCATCGCTCTTTCAAGCTCTTTGACGCATTCAATCGCGTGGTCTCTGGTTGTGTTACAATGAGGTGGAAATTTATAGCTAATGCTTTACCAAACTTGATGGCGACTCGAAAAATGGGGAGGTTGAGTGCTTCGGGGCGAGTTGGTCGGTGCTTCTCCGGCTCAAGCCGGTTTGCGCGCGATGAATGCGGTGCCTCTGGTGACGTTATTATGCTGTTTGGTAAAGGCGGTAAGGATGTATTTGATGAGTGATTCAGCTTTTCATACGTTTGCGGAAAATCGCTATGATACGATGCAGTACCGGCGCTGTGGTCGCTCTGGCTTGAAGTTGCCGGCGATCTCGTTGGGGGCGTGGGAGACCTTTGGGGGCTATCGTGGGGAGGAGGTGGCGCGGGCGTGCCTCTATCGCGCCTTCGATCTGGGCATCACGCATTTTGATCTGGCAAACAACTATGGCCGCCCGCCAGGGAATGCAGAGACGATCGTGGGCAAGATTCTGCGCGATATGCCACGCGACGAGCTGATTATTTCGACCAAAGCCGGCTATCTTATGTGGCCCGGCCCCTACGGCGAGTGGCTCTCCAAAAAGTATCTCGTTGCCAGCCTGGATCAATCGCTCAAGCGTCTGGGGCTGGACTACGTCGATATCTTCTACGCCCACCGGCCCGATCCGGAGACGCCGCTGGAAGAGACGATGGCGGCACTGGACCTGATCGTGAAGCAGGGCAAGGCGCTCTACGTCGGAGTGAGCAACTTCCCAGGCGCACACTTCGAGCAGGCGGTACAGATAGCGCAGCGCATGGGCCTGACTCCCATTACCATTCATCAGCCGCGCTACAACCTGCTCGACCGGCGTCCTGAGCACGATCTGTTCGATCACACCGCTCGGAATGGTGTTGGCGTGATTACCTTCAGCCCGTTGGCGCAAGGTCTGCTCTCCGACAAGTACCTGGGCGATAATGTGCCCCAAGATTCGCGGGCAGCTGAGTGGTGGAGCAAAGAGCAGCAGGGAAGTATTATCACGCCCAACAAGCTGGAGCAGATCCGCCGCCTCAACGCTATTGCGCAGAAGCGTGGGCAGTCGCTGGCCCAGATGGCCCTGGCCTGGAATCTCCGCCTGCCCGCCGTCACCAGCGTCCTCATCGGTGCCTCCAAAGTGGAGCAGATCGAAGAGAACGTTGCCGCCCTCAACAACCTCACCTTCAGTCCAGAGGAGTTGCAGGCCATCGACGCCATCACACCGCTTTTGCCGTAGCATTTCTGGTGTTGAGCGGTTTTGATGTACAAAAAAAGGAAAACGTTGTAAATTCGGACTCTCTGCGAAGCAGAGGTGCCGATTCATCGCGCACAGACCGGCTTGAGCTGGAGAAGGGCTGATCGGTACCCTTGAAGCGCTCCACATCCCACTTTTGGGTCACGACGAGGCTTGACGAACATTCTCTGCTATTTCGTCAAGCTTCAAGTGGCATTCTATTTTTTCCCATAGATTGCTCCCATCTACAAATCGTCAGGTAAAGCGTCGCTAATCTTAGCTACCACTCCTCATGTTCGACACCTTGAGTGAAAGATTCGGGATCGTCCAAAGAACTCAATTGTTGACTGGCTGAACGGGGTCGAAGAATAAATTTCCCGAAGGGACTAAATGTGCTATAAAATCTACATGCTTCCCAATATACTCCTATCAATCTCCCCTCCTGTCTTCCCTCCTCATCAGCTTGCAGGATATCCGCTAATCTTACTCTTTCTATTGAAGCAAGCGACGACGAAGATACAGCAAGAGGCAAAACAAGAGGTGTGATGAATATAGCCCCTTGTTTGCCCCTTGATATTGAAGATAATATCTACATCATCAAGCAATGAATCGTCAGAGCGATAAGCATATAGTATTTTTATCTAAACAGCATTGAGTGCGCGGGATGGTCGCGACACGAGACGAAGGAAGCTGTTTAGCCCTCCTGTAGTGCCTGGCGAGCCTCGTCTGCTGTCTTTGCGAGCAAGAGCTTATCCACCTTCGCATTCAACTTTGCGACAGTCGCACTCTGCTCCGCTTCATGGCGCGCCAGGGGGAGCAGTTCTGGAAAGTGCGTTTGCGTGACCCGAATCAGCATTGAGCGCATCGCCTTCACTTCACCTTCCTCAATGCCCCGCTCTATGCCCTTTTGTCGCCCAATATTGATACCTTTCTCAATGACCTCTTGATAATACCAGGAACTCTCTAATGTGTCTTCGAACATGGTCATTATCCTCCTTATCGCTTGTTTATCGTCCTCCGTCTTATAGATCCGACCGGCGACCGTGTAGCCGAGTGCTAACATGTCGTCTTTGCCTGCATCCCTCAGCCCTTTAATCATATCACGTACCGTTGTATCACGTGCAGATTCCGCTCCCTTCGTTAGAGGCAACAGGGGCAGCAGACCTTCCAGGCCCTCTTGCTTCAATACCTCCGGTGGCATTTCCCATAGGAAGATATTTTGGTAGTGGAAGGTGTGAATCGGCTCCCCGCCTTTTAATCCCTTTCTAAATGGTGGCTCGTCTATCACTCCACCCTTCGTCAGGTAGATCACAAACGAATAGACCGGCAGTTTTTCTATCATGGTGGTCGAGCAGTTATATTCCCATGTTCGTTCTCCCACAGTTGCATCGCTGCTTTTCTGGAATTCGACGTGGAGAATAAATTCTTCGTCGTTTCGCTCCACCTTACACATGAAATCGGCCTCTATTGAGCGTACCTTGAGCTCATTCGTGATATTTTCTATGTAGTGGGTATCCCGAAACATCAGGGACACCAGATCTTGTGGATATGCACGGATGAGTATTTTCGTTAAATCATCCCAATCTCCCAAATGACACTTTCCTTTCATCAGGGTGGCAAAGCTTTGGCAACGAGGAAGGGTTGCTACTACGAAATCACGCTCACACCATTTTTGGAGCTCTTTCCCCTATATTGGAGCTCTACCACCACTTCCTAATAAATCACTTCCCCTCTTTTCAGTATATAAAATGCTCCAAATGCTGTCCGAGGCGGTTTGGGATAATTTTTCTTTCCAACTCTCAATTTAATTCAATTAGGTTTTATTCTTTTTTAGCGAAGTAGGGAAGTAGGGAAGTAGAGTAATAAAGATTCTCATATTCTCCCTCTCTCTTTTTGCGCCTTTTCCCGTCTTTATCATATTCCTGACTTCAGGAATATGATCGACTAATGCTACAAGACGGTTTCTAGCTTTAAGCATCACCTGCACCGTCTTGACATCAAAAATTCATACGATAACCTCTTTGGAAGCCCTTACCCCCTCTTTCTCCCCTCCCCCTATTCCCAGCCCCTCTTCTGTGGTACACTGCAAAAGGCGCATCATCTACAACAGAACAACCTATAATCTCAACCCGCCCAAAAGAGATGCCTGAACATCGACCTTTACCAATCTTTTCTTTGCACGTCCAGGCACACTACAGGCTCAAGCAGCAAGCGTCCACGCGGAGCGACGGATGAAAGGTAGGAGATAGCACGTATGGCAGAGACACCACAACCTGAGCAAAGCCCTCTTACATCCCCAGACGGGATTTCCTTGCTGCACACTCTCTCCACCCACACTGACTGGGTCAGGTTCCTGGCCTGGTCCCCCGATGGCGCTTTCCTCGCTTCTGGTTCTGATGACGGCACTGTACTGCTCTGGAACCCTCGCGACGGCTCCTTGCTTCACACTCTCTCCGCCCATACTGGCTCGGTCTTGTCCCTTGCCTGGTCTCCTGATGGCGCTCTCCTCGCATCCTGCTCTGCTGACTTCAACGTGTGCCTCTGGAACCCT
>JAABUQ010001735.1_pt1 | contig 45664 bp, 63 predicted proteins | sample 5560001 | NCBI WGS metagenome assembly JAABUQ01 (sample SAMN10711888, study PRJNA513371) | rock metagenome | isolation source: Antarctica rocks | place: Antarctica: Victoria Land, Finger Mt nord | collected 2015-12-18 | reverse complement strand
TTATTATTTTATTATTTTATTATTTTATTATTTTATTATTTTATTATTTTATTATTTTATTATTTTATTATTTTATTATTTTATTATTTTATTATTTTTGTTATTATAATTCTGTTAATTTTTATATATTATATAATAATTCATAAAGTTTAAAAATTCAAATTTTTACAAAATTATATAATTTATAATTATTTAATAAAAAAATTTGATTTTCAAACTGTATACTTTTTAAATTTCTTGAATTTGAAATTTAAAGTTTATAACTTCAAATTTTAACTTTATCGAAGCTGTCAAAGACTAAGGCTGTACTATTAAGCCACGGGCCCAAAAAGCCAAGGTATCGGGGGTGTTCGTACTAGTTAATACAAATCCTTTATTAATATTTATTAAGTAATATTTCTTTACAAAAGTATTTTAATCGAATTTGTTTAAAACATGTAAACAAAAAGATTAACAAAAAAATTCAATAGAAAAAATTTTTAATTTTTAATTGGAATTTGTCTTATTGAATTATTTAAATTCTTATTGCAATTTTTGAAATTCCAATCCGAGCACTCGACGGGAAAACCGGTGGTGACAGTGAATTATTTCTTAACAGCAGGGCATGCTCAGGCTCGGCTTAGTTTAAAGCGGCGCCTGCTCAGCTTAGCAGCTAGAAAGGAAAGGGGACAAGGTTTTCGGAGGTCCCGTATATAGCTGTATATTCCATGCAATTCTGAGGCTCAGACCAGCTGACAAAGGCACAGGCCCGAAACGTTGCGGCTGTTGGAGTCTTGGCATTTCCTATACTATCGACTTGCAACCAAACATCCTCCTTTCTCAAATTCCTCTTCAACCCTATCCAGAATGAAGAGATTGAAATCGAAGCCGCAATGACTGCGATACATCATGGAGCCAGCAAACCTATATACTATTGCTAAAGCCCTTCCAATCTATTGAAAACTCACTTCTTCCAAATCCGCGGTCAATTCTTCGCTGTCAGCTGTGCACTTTCATGACCGCCCCCTCTTCCTAGCGTTTCACTCACCCCGCTGTCTCATACTTAGTATACAGAAAAAGCTGCAATACGAAAAGGTCCCCTTTGTCATTTCTTTTTGGAGAGTTCCGATTGAATGTGGCCGAAATCAAAATGTCAATACTCACTCAATGGCCATTCCTCCATTCCCCTCGAGAGCGCTCTCCTTCGCCGTGATTCTTTTTTTCTAGCCATCCTTCCATTCTCTTCTACTCTGCAGGATAGAGGTCGGTGCTAGTCCACCGACAACGGCTGTGCTATTCCCTACTTTTCCCTTCGTCTTCGAAGAAGCTCGAGATCTTTGCAAATGCATTCTTACGACACTCTTTTGATCGTCGCCCTAGTAGCAGCCCCACTGGATGCCATACCCCATGCCCAATGTGGTTGTGATGGTGGTAATTGGTGGCAGCAGCAGCGATGGCCGCAGTCAAGCAGTACCAGCCAGGCTGCATACCAGCCGGCTCCCCCGCCTTTGCCGTATAATGGCGGTGGCTAACTAACGTCGCCGCTGGGAGGTGAAAGCCCCACTGCTACCGTAGGGAGCTATCTGCCTACCTCGCCGACTGGAACTTCAACCCCGTCGACCAACTCTACAGGATCCTCCAGTGGCCTTGGTATCTCCTCCAATTGCTTCAAACCAAACAGTGTCGCCGTAGGCTGGCTGCCCGACGGAGTCAATGCAGTCAGTATTGAGAGCCAAGTCTCGAGCCAAGGCCCTTGCACATATGGCGATTTCGCTCAAATCACCGATGCGAACACCATGCCCGATTCCCAGATCCAAGCCCACGCCGCCGAAGCCGCCAAAGCAGGTGCCGTCTGCACCATCGCCCTGCAACCCTGTATCCCCTTCTCGCACATCAACGCCCAAGCCGTCGTCGCCTCAATGAAAATCTTCTCGCCAGAGGCCCCTCCCATCGTTTGGCTCCGGCCGGCCCACGAAGTCAATTGGTTCGCCAGTCATGCCCCAATCTCTACTGATGATCCGCTCACAATCCACAGGTACATCGACACCAATCCCAAAAACACGGACAAGTCGAACAAATACCACGGCAGCCCGCAAGACTTCAAACCCAGGTGGCAAAACGTCTACAACGCCATCGACCACTCCACCACCAAACTCTTCTGGTCCCCCGTCGGCCCCTTCGCCCCGGGCGACACCATCCAGTCCTTAAACGCCACCTGGTACCCCGGCGACGCCTACGTCGACATCGTCGGCCTAGACGCCTACGGCCAACCCAACCCCGACGGCTCCCAATCAACCTTCGACTCCTCCCTAGGGAAATACTGCGATTTTTATCACAATAAGCCGATGGCGTTGGGGGAGACGGGGTGGCTGAAGGGGGGAACGGCGGAGCTGAGGAAGTATTGGTTGGGGCAGGTTAGTGGGGTGGAGGCGAGGAGGAGGTGCCCGAATTATGTGGGACTTGCTTGGTTTGAGTATGAGAAGGATGGGGATTATCGGGTTGTGATGGGGGGGGCGGGGAAACTTGCGAAGGGGGTGCTTGGGTAGGGGCGGATGGGGATGGGCGATGTTTGAGGGGAAAGGGGGAGGGGTTGTAAGGCCGGGGGGGACAATTCATGGCATGGAAGATGGGCTTGTTGTGCCTGTGCTATCGCGGCTTCGATTGTTCTTGTCTATATTCCCCGATCAATGTTTACTTTCAACGAGAGTATTGACACAACTATCAAGCATAGCCTCCGAACCTATTGATCTGTACATGATATCCAATTCCAGAGCCCTCCCCTCAATCGGCATCTACCACATCGGACCGAGAGCGCCCAATTGCGGTAGCAGCAACGGTCACCCAAACCCAGAATCATCACGCTTCTCTGCATCTTCATGCAGCCCAAGCTCGGAGCTGATTGGGCAACATCACCTTCTTCGCTCTGGCAAAATCGATTTGGGAAAGGCCGGCGAAGCCTAGCTCTTGTAAATTTGACTGAGAGGAGGAGGCCGCAGCTCATCCCTTCTTTACCCAACCGAGAACAAAAGAAATAGTGTATCAAGGTCCCCGTTGCTGCTCACTTCACAATAAAACACTCGCCATCAAGCATCAGTATCGTAGTGATTTAGATATCCATCCTTACACTCCAACATCTCTCCAGCATTAACAACACTACTCCTATCCAATAAATACTGAACATAACCAGAAAACAATATTGAGAATCATAGTTTGAGTAAATAATAAATGGCGATCATAGCGGTCCCCGTATATTAGTATTGATAGTGATATTAAATAATTTCGATTATTCTCCCTCTTAGTCTGTTCAATCACGAGTCCATCGACAGACTTCCAATTTCTAAAGGCAATGTAAGTTGTGATGTTCACCGCTCTGAAACAGATTCCTGCTGTTGCAGTCTGAGAGTCAGAGCTTCTACCTTTTCCGTGCACTCGTTTCAATACCGCTGTTTTAAGACGAACAGGTTGGAGAGGGTCTCCGGGTCGTTAGCTTTAACTTACATATGAATACAAAGGCCAAATTATGAATGTGTACCATGAGTTCCATATCGGCTGACTGATCAAATTTGAACCTCGCATCTCCCTTGACAATGGTTGTTTTTTGTCGTACCTTCGAAGGGTGAACAAGAGATCTTCCTGTGTCTTACAGGCCGCCAGAGGAGCTCGGAGGGAAGTGTAGAGGTCGGCCAGTATGCAAGTGATGATAGTCACGAGGACTGAGGTTGGCCGTATGTAGATGGGGTCTTTCATGATATATTGAAGATAGGGTAATAATAGCATTGATGTAGAACGCTATGGAGAAGATAAGAAGAAAGGACGATGAAGGTTGTGATCCCAATGATTTTCAACAGTAGCGGTCTTGTTTGGCAAGCCACGATCTCAGAGGTGATAGAACAGGCGGATCAGTATGCAAATGTTGATAGCTACGAGGACTGTGGTCGGCGCTAAGAGGTGTTGGAGTCTTGTTTCAGATATTTGAAGATGGTGCCATACCCAGCCTCGCTTGCTTCCATAGCTTCGAGGTCTCTTTTGGTCTTCTTAGCTTGCGCTCCCATAATGCCGGCTGCTTTCTTATTGGGATCGATGGGATTGAGAAACAAGGCTCGATATTTAGACCCCATGTTGACTGGGATAGGTGACGTAAGGATGACTCGCGGACCGACTGCGGGTGAGTGTAGTATTGAGGGTAGTGGTTGTAGCAAATACTCACACCAAATCGGAAAATATCTTAGTTATGAGAAGATATGGTGAAGAAAGAAAGATTGGGACCGGTGGGCGTGTTACTTTCTCCGTACTGATACGGTATGTCTGAGGTCGCCGTAGCATTGTTACATCGCCTTGCGGATACTGCTATGTCGTTTGCACGAAGCTATGAAGAGCTGGATGCCTGTGGTGGATCAGCCAGTGAACCCTTTAATCGCGATTTGATATTTTGTAGCTTTTATCACTATTGTTGGATTAGCAGAAACTTCGGAGATAGATTTAATCAATTTACTTTGAACATAATGCAAAATATTGCAACGCCTCGTTGGTTCATGGAACCAGAAGGCTGCAAATAAGAGATACTCTGAGACCATGAGCGTTCAATACGCGATACGGTGAAGACCGAAACCGTAAAACAAAGTCATAAGACGAAGAGAGAGGCATCTTTGCTGAGTTGTGTTGAACGAGTTATCAGGAATAATCTCGCCCGTAAGTCTGGAGTTCGAGTTCAGCTCGATGCGGCGAAGAGAAGCGAATTTGTCTGACGAAGAAGTTGTTTCTGACGACATAACGAACAAAAAGACGATCTTCCGGCTTGCTGTGTTGCGGTAAGGGGGGCTCTTCGCTGTAAACCATATTCACGTTTTCTTTTCGCATCATCACAGCTTGAATTCGCCCATGATTCGTCCGATAGTCTCGCCGTCGAAATACACAAAGTCATCGATGGCTAAAGTCCAGCGATGTTCTCACTCATGGCATCCATTGTAAAATGGCCTCACAGTCTCCATTTAGTCTTTCCAAAACTATCACTTCTCTTCTCGTGACAATAGCCCTGCCCAGGATTGAGATCGGCGTTCCGTGATCGAATCTTCAAGTGCGTTAAGCTTGTCCGTGATACCCACAGGCCATTACGCAATTATAGCTCCTTCGAAGCTTCAACTGGCTGCATTGGCGAGAGATTGAACGTAATCACGACATTCCTCCTATACGTTTCCACTCACAATCTGGAATCAGTATTGATAACGAAGGCGGATATCATGATGAGGTCGCCCAGACTGTCCGATCTACTCTGGACCCAAGGACCGGTTCGGATGGGATATATCAACAATGAGTTTGCCATCGCGAGTTGTCAGATACATCCATCCGCGCAATACATATACGTGCCGTTCTTTTTTCACGTTGAGCTAGTCTCGCTGCGCAGTGACAACTACAACCTTTGAGCAAGCCTTTTGCAGGTTGATCGAGGCAGCGCTTACCTCAATACTCGTATCTAATACATGGAAGGGATTGTCGGAATTATTGAGTTTGAGGCGAGCCTCTTCTCGCTCCCTCGGGGTGTGCATGGACCAGATTGGAAGGACTTTGAAGCCTATGGTGAGTGGAAAAAATTCGACCATTCTCATAGTGACTGGGTATCGCAGAATACAAGCAGCTTCCGCTTATTCTCAATGCAGAGGCGTTCGTATCCTTTGACGAGTAGCTCCGTCAAGCGCGCAGGCACAACGATTTGAATATAATCCCTGAACCGGAATGAACATATATTTAAAATGAAAAATCTGAAGATTAGCTTCCAATTTGCCATAACACGTATATAGTATGAGCCATCATGAAGGATCCAGTAAGATCCCAAACTTTTGGCGAGCTGATCAAGCACCGAGTCCTGTGTTGCTGGCTCGCCGGTGGGTGTATCCACGACCGAAACAAGACACTTCGACGGAGGATAAGCTTTTTGTATAGAAGGGTGAGGATCTCTTGTACAACCAAATTGTTAAAGGGCATTGTGGGGATCTTATTGAGTTGTTTTCGTATAAGGTGCAGTAATTTCGGTATTGTGTAGCGAAGGAGAGCTGTAGTGGAAACTATGAGTATATATCATGTCCGCGGACAATGTGGCGGACGATTAAGCCAGCACACACGCGCCAGTGTGTGCACAGAAACAGCCGATACCCACAGCGCCCAAAGCCTCAGGACTGTTCGGCGTTAGAATCGGCCAATGGCTCCACCGACACGTTATAATTTGCTCCTTCCTGTTAATAATCTTTGTCGTTCTCGATATCCCATTCCTTCCTCTCTCTTCCCCAGGTCCGCCGTATCACACCTGTGAGGCACGACAACGAATGAGTCCACGTTCAAACCTTCCCAGTGTGGATGTTCGTGTAGAGCATCGAAAGCGGAGAGGACGGCTGACCAAGCATAGTTCTTGGGTCCCTTGCGGCCTGAGTCTCAATCTTCTTGCTTTCACATCTAGCATATTCGCGGGGCTAGGCTCACCGCAAGCTTGCAACATCATGAAGTAGTTAGCTGCACTGCACTCACAATTCAGCAGTAATAGACAAGGACCCCCGTTAGAATTCAAGACCCGGAAGCTTTCAAATTCGGTGTTAGCAGGTTCGTGTCTGACAGATAATTAGTCTTTTTGTGAGGCAGAATCGCGTGCCAATTGGTCAAAAACGAGAAAGAACCTATGAGATCCAATCTTCCATGGTCTGCTCCAAGTACGATCAACTTCCTGAGCACTTCATCTTCCAGATGATTGCATGGTGCCTTTTCCTCCGCATTCAAGGGGCAGTCAATCAGGTATTCCTTCAGTTCGGGGACCTCTTCCCCAATCCTCCCACCACTGTTGAAAGGTATAGTTGACGAATAGGTTCTCGGTATAACACATCTCTCGAAGACTTGACTGAGATGCTAGCCTAGCGGTATGAGGTCAATTAAATCGTGAACTCATCACAAGCTTGTAGGGTGCAGCGTAGTTGTGCGCCTGCGTGGGTGTTCGCCCCGGTGATATGACATTGGGAAGTCGATCAATATTCCTGGGAGATTTCAGTGCTTACTCACAAATCCTCACATTGGTGAATTCAACCACGACGTGGTTCGGCCAGACAATGATGGATTCTAACACCCTGTGGCAGGAACAAACCGAGTATCCTTCAATCTCACTTCTCGCGAAACTTCACTGCCTGTACAGTCGGTCAATGATGGTTACCAGAGTAAATAGGAAATATAGGAAGCATAACAAGTATCGCTCGTAGTCAAGTAGGGGAGACACTTATAGAACCTCAGACCGGGTTCCTGAGTGGGGTCGGAGATATAGCAGGTTTTCGCTCGCCAGTAGTTGAATGACCCATCCCTTATGATACCCGGATAACTGTTCTGATATGTTCGCCACCATTCCGAGTCTTCTTTGCCAGCGTCGGGGTCGAAGATGTCCTCAGTTGAATCCAGCCCCAGGCGATAATGGGCTTGCTTCTTCTCTTGCATTCTCATCTTTTGATCCTCCTCCTTCACGGCTCTCTTGATCTGGATATTAGTCTCTTGTACTGTCTTCCAGTCTTCGCCGTCGATGATGTGTTCCTCTCGTGGAATGTAGAGGATAGTGTCGTATGCAGAATATTTGCCTCGGATGATTCCTGATGTCAAGTCCTTAAGCCACAAAGACTTTCCATGCGACGAGACCGGTGACCGTATTGCAGATCACAGCGGAGCACGTTGCACCCAAAGAGAGCCATTCCTCTGAGCCTTTTGTCGAGTACGAGTCCTTCAATGAGAAAACATAGAATGCCTTTGGCGGGTTGTACTCGGGTGGGGGAAGCGTAGAGAGGGGGGCCTTTCGCTTAGAGAGTTTTGCGGACGGCGCCTTTGAAGACATGGCGTTGATAAGCAAGCATCACGCAACCGCTGAACGTATTCCTCGAATGTTTGAGGCAGCATAGCCACCCAAACGCAGATCCCTCCTTTGTCGGAGGATGTCTGGACCTCCTGATCGGTTGGCCACAAGGTCCTTGATCTGCATATTCCATCATCCTGCTCAAGAAGTTGACCAGTTGCAGCAGCGGTTGTCACCTGCGAGACCGACGACCGGGATCTTGATCATGTTGCCCACGGAGATACTAGGACTGATATCGATAGCCTTTATGTAGTCAGGTAGCTCGTTTTATATTCCACCAGTATCAGTACAAGTTGGTAAGGAATGCGGGTCAGACTTGCCAAGGTGATTTTAATGAAATTCATGTTCACGGGAGGGAAAGATAGTCGTTGAACATTATTGGCCCAATTTTAGAAGTCTAGAACTAAAATCTCTTAGTTTATAAAGAGTACCGAGCCAACATTTGCTGTAAATGATCTAATCTTTAAACTGGCTGTCGTTGGTGGTAGAGTAGAATGCCGTTGAGATGATATCTTTTCTCCTCGGCGGCTCCGTGTAGCCCCCTAGTGTATCCACTCAATTGGTGTGCGGTGTAACAGATGAAGAGTGTGATATGAGGGTGATTGATACTGATAAAAATCTGGGTGTATCTTGCCATGATGATCTGACGGACAACAAATTAGTAGGCTTTACCTTTCTAAGACCCATCCCATCGCCAACGAGGCCGCCAAACTTTTCATACTCTTCCCGATTGAATAGCACGACGACAAAGATATATGGCCATTGCCAATGGTAGACACCGTTACGCATGCCAGGGAGTAAGAATCCCGAATCCCCTGTAATTCTCTCTGGGTCCTTGATCTTTGCAAAAGCGGCAGCTCGTGTGATCATGTAGGACAGGCCTCTCCGTGGTCTTGGCGAATATAGGCTTTCGCCGCATCCAGGATCTTCGCATTCAGACGAATCGTCGTGCTTTAGAGTAATGTGTGCCCAAAAGAGGCAATCCTGTCTCTGCTCAAGGGTCAGTTTCTTGGGAATTGCCCTTTGCACGACCTCGCAGACTTCAGTGAGTCGTGCACCCGAAGCAACAGCGTTTTCATTTCCCATTTTGAGAGGATTCCATCGCCTTCGTTGGCCGTTTCTTCCGGATCATTCTTCTTGTCACACCTGTGAGCGGAAGTGGCGTCAGCCGTCCAAATGTGGTGTGCTGAACGCTGTCTTCGTCGCTTTCTGACAAGATGACGTTTTCATCCCCCGCTTCAGGGTTTCTCCTTCTTCCGAATAGTTAGTGGAGAGGAGCATCTTGATCTCCCCTGGGGAATGCTGGGTGCTCTGTCGAAAAGACGATTTCTTTAACTCTGGTCAAAAGCGAGAATGTGGGAAAAAGGAAGCAAACAGATCAAAGTAAACAAAGGCCAAAGAACAGCAAAAGTGGACATGGCACATGTGTATGTAGATGGATACAAGAGAGGAAAGCAGAGATTTATATTTTTATTCCAGAGGGGGTGTTGCAGGTTGTCTTGACCATGAATTGGTACGCGATGAAGATTGAAGAACAGTGAAAAGGTAAGAATGATGCCCAAGTGGTCAGGAATGCTCGAGAACCGTTCATAATCCTTGTGAAGTATGGTGATGTCACAATCGAGGCGGAGCAGATGCGTGTGGAAGAAGACGGAGTAAGATGACCGAGATTGATGCATTAATCACGAGTTCCCTCCAGGGTATAGTACGACGATGGAAAGTCCCATCATAACGCCTGAGCGATGCTGAAAGCACCTGTCATGTCACTCTCACAAGTAGTGGCAGGGTATCAAACCTCTCCATCCTCTCGACCGGATTCTCCAACAGGCTGATATGTTCTCCTCTCACTCTTGTCACTCGCCTGCCCCTCTTCACCAATTCTCCATGTGAAGAAAGCAGCAACAAGCGCCGCCAAAGCTCCAAATCGTAGCACCCAGCCAACACTATCATCATAAGGTGCCCCTCTCGGCTTTTGCACGAGCTTGAAGATTATCGAGCCAACCAAGGTCGCCACGATCTGTGGCGCAGAAACAGCTACGTTGTGCAAGCCGAGGATCACCCCAGCCTGGTCTTGTTCAGCTGCCGCCCCCCCAATGGCATTGGGTCTGCGACGAGCGCTTTGACGGGCTGCAGTGTCACGTTTCGAGATCTCAGCGGAGATGAGGGCGAAAGGAGCCCAAAGAGATACAGCCCAGGGAATGCCGATGAAGGCTGTGAGGATGGTGGCGGCGGTCGCGGTTGTGATGAAGAAGGTGCTGGCCATACAAAGAGCGAAGAAGATGTGTGAGAGAAGCCAGGTCCGTCGGAGGGTAAGCCATGGTATTTGGAGAAGAGAGATGAGGTGTTTGAGGTGGGCGTAGGAGCGGGAGGCAGTTGAGGATTTTGTAGAGACAAAGGAATGAATTGAGGCTGAAAGAGCACCGGGAGTGCTGTGCGATGTGAGGTGGGGTGAGGTCGGCGGTCTTGTTGGGGCTGAAGAGCCGTACGAGGGAGTCACGAAGAATGGGAGGAGCATGTTTGCCGCAAATGAGGTTATGGCGAAGATCAGTAACGCGAAAGTCCCAATCCGCGTTGCGTCTTCCCACGCATTTTCGATATCGTCTGGAGTCAGGTCTGGGTGTGCCGCAAAGTAAGGATTTAGTTTGAGCTGTCCGATGTAGGTTGTCATGTAGAAGAGAAATCCGAACCAGCCAAGCCAATTAAAGAATTGAGCTTCACATATCTTGCGAATCTGAGGCGGCAGACGCAGCGTGGACTCAAAGACCTGACGAAAGAAAGCCAGAACGCCAGGATTCTTCGCTGGAGGACCCTCCAAACGTGGATCTCGTTCGCGGATGTATAGAGCCGAGATGACCACAGTGCTTATGATAGCGAAGGAGGCCATTGCACTGAGGACTTGAAATTGTGTGTGACCGAGCCAAGGGAAGATCTCGGGGAGATTTACGTAGCCGGCTAGGTAGCCAAGGATGTTGCCGACTCCTGTGATACGGCCTGCCCAAGAGTTTGCATCCTCCTGTTGGTGTGTGGGAGCGTTGTCAACTATGAACGCGCGAATGGCGGCTTGGACTAAGATAGTGAACGATCAGTGAAGGCCAGTGAACTAGTAACGATCTTCACGGCTTACCTGCATTGATTGCGAAGTCAAGCACATAGACGAATAAGATGGCAAAGATGATGGAGCAGACCCTGACACCATGCGATTCTGGATCGGCGCCGAACAAGCCCAGAAAGCCGTGAACGATCTCTCGTGTCCATGCCAAAGCCATAAATGAGACAGATGTGGCCGCTGCCCCTCCCATCATGAAGGGCAATCGTTTGCCCCATGAGATGCGAGAATTGTCACTTCGAATGCCGATGTAGGGTTGCATCAGTACGCCTGACAGAGGTCCAGCTATCCAGACAAAAGCAAGCAAAGACTTGCTCATGCCTAGCGATTGAAGATATGGAGATCCATTGGAAAGTTCAACCGACCATGCAATCTGTAGACCTCCTATGCTCAAAGTCAAGATGAAGAGATAGAAAAAGCTCTTTGACGACTCCTCCTCCACTTCGTTGTTCCAGTCCAATGACCCTAGTGAGCTTCCACTTCGACCTGAGCTGTGCTCGCTTAGAGGGAGAGCAGGGGATAGTAATGGTGAGCCCTCATTCAATTCCAAAGAGCGCTTCCCATGTTGGTGAATTCTGGCAGAACTCATGGAAGGTTGTGTGTGAAGCTCGGTCGTCTCTTGCCATTGTGAATGATTGCTCGAGGATGTGGATGCTGCTGAGACCCTTGAAGTAGAACGTGATCGTAGCCTATCATGTGCCATTTATTGTAGAGAAAAGGACCGTGGTATAAAGGCAAGGCCTTTCTGAGGTGCATCTGGTCTGATAGAATCGTGAAGATGCGCGGACTGGCGAATACGGAGACAGAAGGAGACAGTTCTAGGGTATCATCAGTGGCCAAAGTGATTTGCTGGTATTACGAGACGGAGAAGGTCTGCATCGTTGCGGGCTCTGTTGCTGGACTCGGGCCAAGTGACCAAATCAGCAGGCAGTATTTTAGGCTGGAGATGACAAAGGAAGGGTGGTCTGGTTTATGACTCGTGAGTTTGAGGAATGAGGAAAGGAAGGGCATCCTTCATGGCTTGACAGAATGTGGAGTTTCAAAGAAATGGTGAAGGATTGCAAGATGCTTGGGAGTATCCGTTGGGATAATCCGTTAGCAAGCTGACAGCTGAACATTGAACATGAAACAATATCTGGTGTGAACTTCTAGGCTGCGGGACAACCCCGAGGATCTGCGAAAGACACTCTTAGGGCTGGAGGACCCCTAAGGAAACACCCTTGAAGCCCCCCAGAGCTATGTCCGAAGTGTCTGAGACTGCCTAATTGTAGGGAGCATACGGATATATCATACCGTGGGGTAATTGTACCTACCGAGACAGCTGGCACTCGCCCTGGTATCACTCTTCGCAAAGCGTCATAAAGAGGTACCGCTGGTGAATGGGAGGGTCAGCTAGTCCGAGTCAGGTTAGCACGTTCCAGTCGTGATTGCCGACGAGGCCCTCAAATGATTTTACATCTCCACTTCGCAGCTTGTAACCTTGAACCAACGCAATGATGTCTGTCTTCTCTTCCAAATTCATTGACTTGCCTTCCTCATCACCTCGCCTGTTTATAATCCTAGTCCCACGCGCTAGCTCATGAGACCGAGCGGCCAGTCCTTTGTCGAACCATGGCCTCTTATATCAATACTGCCATCTATGAGCTCCTGAGTACGAATACCGCCGTCCCCCTTACGATGGTTGCGCAATCACTAACATGTGCTTCCCACAGAACGAAAGACTGACGATGATGCTGATCCAGAAGATGGTGCGTTGACCTGTTGGTTTACAGATGAAGCCCAGATGGCTAATACATGCCACTTCTAGAGCCCGAGGCGGGCCAGAAAGAGATCTACTCATCATGGGCACTCTTCATCCTGATTATGCTCCTGATAGTGGCACTCTTCGCCAGCTACATGTTGCAGCATAAGAAAATTCAGGCTATACACGAGACCGTCATCTCAATCTTTGCTGGTAGGCTCCAGCGAACGAAACACCTCCGGAGGTTTTGGCTGACCACCCACAGGTATGGGGGCTGGATTGATCATCAAGTTGACTGAGGGGACCTTCATCCAGAATACCGTCAGTTTTGACTACCAATTCTTCTTCAATTTACTTCTGCCACCCATCATCCTCGCCTCTGGTTACGAGCTGCATCAAGCAAACTTTTTTCGGAACATTGGGACTATCTTGACATTCGCGTTCGCTGGAACGTTTATATCGGCTATTGTGCTGGGGCTATTCCTGTGGTTGTGGACGCGAATACCGCTCGACGGGTTCAAGATATCTTTCGTCGAAGCCATCTCCGTGGGGGCTACACTATCTGCAACGGATCCTGTTACTATCCTGGCCATCTTCAATACCTACAAAGTCGACCCTAAGCTGTACACTGTGATATTCGGAGAGGCCCTCCTGAATGATGCCATCGCTATTGTTATATTCGATACCGCGCAAAGATACAAGCCTGATGCTGCAAGGGGAGGCTCTCTCACGTTTGCTAGCTTCTTCGAAGCCATCGGTATATTCTTCTTGGTCTTCTTTGGCAGTCTTCTCATTGGAGTCCTTGTCGGCATTGGCACCGCACTTCTACTGAAGTTCACACTCATTCGACGCTTCCCCAAGATCGAGAGCTGCCTGGTCATTTTAATAGCATATGCGAGCTATTATTTTGCCAATGGCGCTCTGATGTCTGGTTTGTCATCCCCCAAACTCTTGATTTCGCGTCTCGTGCACTAATAAGATGACAGGCATTGTCAGCCTCTTGTTTTGCGGGATCACATTGAAACATTACGCCTACTATAACATGTCGAGACGAACACAACTTACCACAAAATACATGTTCTCGGCCCTCGCACAACTATCGGAAAATTTTATATTCATCTACTTGGGGCTGACGCTCTTTACCGAAACAACGCTGTACTTCAAACCTCTCTTCATTCTCATCGCCATTATTGGCATATGTGCTGCTAGATGGTGCGCCGTCTTCCCACTGTCTATGGCTATTAATTGGTTCATCCGCTATCGTGCGAAGCGACGGGGTAGGGATGTGGCGGATGAGCTGCCTTATTCCTACCAAGTCATGTTATTCTGGGCGGGACTACGCGGTGCCGTCGGAGTCGCCCTGGCTGCTGGCTTGACTGGGGCCAATGGACCAACCTTGCAAGCCACTGTCTTGGTTGTGGTTGTGCTCACAGTCATCATCTTCGGCGGGACGACCGCACGTATGCTCGAAATAATGGGCATACGGACTGGTGTGGTGGAGGAAATCGACTCGGACGACGAATTCGACATCGAAACAGCGACTAACGGTACCTACTACAAGAGCGCTGGAAATGCACTCGGCTATGTGCCGCGAGGAAATGGCGCCCATTTGGACGACAATGTCATGCGTGTCAACGGAGACGACGGAGCTGGTAGCTACAGCAGTGGAACGCCAAGCGTGAGCCCTCCTGTGAGAGCCACATCACGCGCCAATTCCACTATTGGCCAACGTGAGCGAGACGCTGCGCAAGCACAACAGTCACTTCTCGCTCGCGGAGATGGCGCCCTCAGTGACGACGACGATCTCTACTCCGACAGTGATCTTCCCCCAGCCGCGAAAACTCGGGCTCCGCGGAGGAAACGCTCGCCACAATCTCCCACCGCAGCAGCAGCGGGACCGTCACAAACGATACCTGGAGCCAGCCACGCTCCAGGCAGCGATGCTCAACTCACGGCCAGTGGTGCCATCAGTCAGCTGTTTGGTGGAACAACAGACGAGCAAGCGGCGTGGTTCAAGCAGCTGGACGAAGGGTTCATCAAACCCAAATTGCTGCTCGATCAGAACCGGAAGGGAGGTGGCGGCGCCGTTTGATTTTTTGGGAAGTTATGATACCATGTGTTTACTGGCGCAGACGAAAAGGTCGGAAGGCGGCATTTGGGTGGATTGGCCTCTGATTACTGTATTGTACATTGCAGATGATGATAAATGTAGACCAATATACATCAGCTAGCTCATTCCGCGTGTAGCCGTGTAGAAAATGTTGCGACGTTTAGTGCAGCCTGACTTTAGTCTCTCTTGAGGTTGTCCACACTAACTTACCTAGGTACCTTTACATAGCGCGGCGAGGGGGGGTTGCACAAAGTGAATAGAATTTGTGGCAAGTGGTTGGTTTCAGTGGCCGTCGGAGCGGATCAGCCTTTTCGATCATAGGTCAGTGGTTTAGCAGCTGTTGCCGAGAGGGCCACTAGCGCCTTCCCCCCAAACGGTAATCAAGCAGTTCAAGGAGAATAATGCCCTCAGCCTTCAATGAAACGCGCCCGGGAACTGAAAGAAGACCGGAAGTTGTCTTCTTCCACCTAGAAATGAATACAAACCCACATGTCCCCCCTATAAGAAATACCATGATAGCAGCCAGAATGAATGCCTCCCAAATAAAAGTGATAAATGTAGTCGTCAAGGGGAATTTCATGATGTAGCAAGCACAGTGAAAAGGCAGATCCACCCACTCCACGCCTCACGGTTGTTCGCGAAGGACGCTTCCAAGAGGGTCAGCTTAAAAGTTGCCAACCACTCTCGCAATAATTATGGCCTCTACCACGAACAATCTCTTTCACTCCTCCCGTCCGCATCCCACCCCCCTTCCACCCCATCACTGTCCCCCATCCACGTCGTCGTCACAAAGAAAGTCGACACTCGCTGTCATTCACCACCCTACTGGCCATTTTACCGGTTCGCGTGGAATGAGACAACAGGATCTGCATTAGGGGTGCTTCGGTGCTCTTGTGACCCACCAGACCTGTCCTCTACCCAACTCCCCTCTACATCCTATGCATTCCTGCGCCTGGGAATCTTCAAACTACGTCGACTTGACTGGATGAATTCGTCGACTGCCGCCTATGAAAGAAAAATGGTCTGCCTAGAATAATAGTAAGGGCAACCATGTACCAAGGACCGGTGTCAACGATGCGAAGGGCGTCAGAAGAGGACGATAGGCACAGAAAAGATTATGCACGTTCTCCAACACATGCTCATCCTTACTCGCCCACCAATGGGCAACATCCGCAGTCGCCTCAAAATCAGTACGCCTCTCGCCCTTCGACCTCCGCTGCAATGTCTATACACTCTGCCATCAGTCCCCGACTAGGCCCTCCCCCTTCGCCAAAGTCGAACGGCTCTGCACATCAAGGCTCGATGTATACTCACATGGGATCAACTGGCTCTACCAGGTTCGATCCTTTGGCTGAGCATCGAGATGGGGGCTCAGGTCGAAGACAGCTTCAACACCCGTCCCATTCACCAACCCAGGTACGTGTAGACTAGATTTACCTGTGACGCCACCGTTGGTCTATCCTGCTTGCTGACCCTCCGCTTTTAGAGCCGAGAATCCCGTACCCCATACACCACATATCAGCCAGATTCAAATACATCTCCGAGACCCTATCGATCGCCGACAGATGGTCGATTCCCACAACAGTCCCCCACTTATACAACCTCACATGCTCATCCACCGAGTCGACATGGCTCCGTTCCCCAATCTCCATCAATCAAAACCCCCGATCTGTCAGTCAATCACCAAGGTCTGCACGCTCACTCGGAGATGAATGGTACTGTGAACCGACCTCCTTCATCACAAGGGACTATAGATGAAGATGCACACAACAATCAACGTGTCGCTGCAGGGGAGTCTAAACCCACAAGAAAGGCGGATCCGATGTCCTTCTCGAACATCTTGTCAAATGATGTGCCTGAGCCACCCAAGTCGACTCCACGCGCAGTGCCCTCATCAAAGCCCTCGAAGAATGTTCCTAGCACAGTCGATCGAAATGCCAAATCATCCCTGACACCCGCCCGAAAGCAGGCTTCCAAAAGTACAGCCTACTCCAAAGAAGCTGTGTCAAAGACGTCCATCAAGACTGAGGTAGAACGTCCAGCCCTGGTGCAGACGCCAAGCAACAAACGCAAGAACCTGGCGACTTTCGAAAAACAGAATGAGCGGGTACAGAAGGAGATGGACAAGATTGACGCCATGGAGAAGGGTGACATTGAGTCTGCACAGTATGAGGATGTGGGACAATTCCACACGCAGACTTCTCAAAAGCGACAACGAGACATCGAGACCGCTGATGACATCAAGCGGAAGGTATGTTGCATTGCATCAGCTCAGTAATATCGGAGATAAGCTGACATTGTGGCACCAGCGACGGCGTACTGCGACTTCCAGAGCCACCTCCCTCCAGCTTGCTGCGCACGTCGAAGAAGGCAAACAACGTTTCCGAGCCTTACACGAGGCCGAAGCGCTGGCAGAGGTCCAACGCAAGGAGGTTCAAGACGAAAAGGAACGCAAGAAGGACATGCAGCGCAAACGCCGTCGGGAGAAAACATTACAGACTCAATCACAGATTCAAAGAGAGGCGGCTCAAAAGGCAGCTCAAGTGGAAGACCAAATGGAACGCCAGAGACTCATCAAGGAAGCTCAAAAGGCTGAAAAGAAGGTGAAAACCACAAAGAGAATTCTAGAACGCGCCGACGCCCCAGAGGGGATTCGCGAAGTCAGTCCACTGGCACCAAATTTGGAGGGAGGCACCATGAGCACGTTCCAAAGCGCCAACACCGTTACACCAGAGCCCCCAAAGAAGAAGGTTAAGGGCACCGGGTCTCGACCTAAGAAGTCTAAGGAGAAGAAAGAGGCTGAGAAGGCAGCCGCAGAGGCTGGATACGCTGCGATGCAGAGGGATGAGTTGGTACTCATCGCGCCAAAGGATGAGAATCGGCGTGAGACTCTCTCGCGGGAAACGAAGGAGAACAAACATATCAAGGATAAAGATGCTGTCATGAAGGAAGCTTCGCCTGCAACAGCAACCACCAAATACACTTCTAAAGGGTACAATCAGATCTACGACCAGATATGGAAGGATATCGCCCGCAAAGACGCTCCAAAGGTCTGCAGAATCAAGGACAACTCGCTATCGACTAAACAGTCCAATTTGCGTAAAACGGCGCAATTGGCAGCCAAAGAAGCTCGGCGATGGCAGCTTCGCACCAACAAAGGTACCAAGGATGTGCAGGCTCGGGCCAAGAGGAGCATGAGAGAAATGATGTCGTTCTGGAAACGCAACGAACGAGCCGAGCGCGATTTGCGCAAGAATGCCGAGAAGCAAGAGCTGGAAAATGCGAAGAAGGCAGAAGCTGACCGCGAATCCAATCGACAAAAGCGAAAGCTCAACTTCCTGATCTCCCAAACGGAGCTCTACTCGCACTTTATTGGTCGAAAGATCAAGACTGATGAGGTGGAGCGCTCGACCGATAGTGCCGATGTGGCCGTGTCTACAGAAACCGTGCAATCTGGCAAGCCAGATGCTCATGCCGTCGATCTGCCTTCAAGTGTGGGTGAGGTCGCAACAATGGTTACCAACTTTGAAGACCTTGACTTTGACGCCGAAGATGATACAGTCCTGAAGCAAGCAGCAATGGCCAACGCACAAAACGCAGTCCAGGAGGCTCAAGATAGAGCTCGAGCATTCAACGGAGAAGAGAATAAGATGGCGCAGTTCGATGATGGCGAGATGAACTTCCAGAATCCCACTGGCCTAGGCGATATCGACGTTGCCCAGCCCAAGATGCTTGCAGCTCAACTCAAGGAATACCAGCTCAAAGGTCTCAACTGGCTTGTCAATCTATACGAGCAGGGAATCAACGGTATATTGGCAGATGAGATGGGTCTGGGGAAGACGGTGCAATCTATATCTGTCATGGGCTACCTCGCGGAGAAACACAACATATGGGGTCCGTTCTTGGTCATCGCTCCTTCATCCACGCTCCACAACTGGCAACAAGAGATTACACGCTTCGTTCCGGACCTCAAATGTCTTCCTTACTGGGGTAATGCCAAAGACCGAAAGGTCCTACGCAAGTTCTGGGATCGAAAGCACATCACCTACAACAAGGATTCGCCATTCCATGTTCTGATCACTTCATATCAGCTGGTCGTTCAAGACACTCAGTATTTCCAGAAGATACGCTGGCAGTACATGATTCTGGATGAAGCTCAAGCCATCAAGTCGTCGCAGAGTTCAAGATGGAAGAGTCTACTTGGCTTTCATTGTCGGAATAGATTGCTCTTGACCGGTACGCCCATACAAAATAATATGCAGGAGTTGTGGGCTTTGTTGCATTTCATTATGCCCAGTCTCTTCGACTCGCATGATGAATTCAGCGATTGGTTTTCCAAAGACATCGAGAGTCATGCTCAGAGCAATACCAAGCTCAATGAAGATCAGCTCAAGCGGCTACACATGATCTTGAAACCGTTCATGTTGAGACGAATCAAGAAACATGTTCAAAAGGAGCTTGGTGATAAGATTGAAGAGGACGTTTACTGTGATCTGACCTACCGACAGCGTGCATACTATGGAAATTTGCGAAACAAGATCAGCGTCATGGACCTGATTGAGAAGGCCGCAATAGGTGACGATCAGGATACAGCGACATTGATGAATTTAGTGATGCAATTTCGCAAGGTGTGCAATCATCCAGACCTCTTCGAGAGAGCCGACACCAGCTCGCCATTCTCCATGGTACATTTCGCCGAAACAGCCTCCTTCCTGCGAGAGGGCAACAATGTCACTGTTGCCTATTCTACTAGAAATCGAATCGAATATGACCTTCCACGATTGCTGTGTAGGCCTGAAGCGAGGCTTGAGACTCCTGGTCCTTCCAATTCCCGTGCTGGCTTCAAAGGAAAATACTTGAACGAGCTCATGAACATCTGGACTCCAGACAACGTTCGGCACAGCCTCAGCGGCAAGGACGCTTTCTCTTGGTTACGCTTTGCAGACACCTCTGTCGGAGAAGTCTATCACTTTTCTCACAGTGGCGAAGCGGAGCGAGCAATTAAGCTCACAGACACAAGTCAGCGCCTTGCAAGGTTCAACGTTGTCTATGACGAAGTCGGAGAGAAAGAGGACTCGCCATATACTCCTAGCCATACGTTATTCAACGTTGTCCATCGCAACGACCGACGGCCACTGGCTGATGTGACCACAGAAAATCGCTTGCAGTCTCTATTCAACATTTCCAAGAATGTATTCGAGCGCCAGGGACTGAATGGCATCGAACAGTGCGCAAGACCTGGGGCTTCTGCTCCGCCAATTGAGATCTCATGCTCAGATCAAGCATCGCGGATGGAGAAAGAGAACACTTTCTTCAACATCCCACTAAGAAAGGCCCTCTATGGCATTTCTGAGAAGGACGAAGCAGCTCTTCTTGAAGCCAAAGTCAGACCTACCAACTTCCCCGTACGTAGCCTCCTTCCAGAACCGCTGTCAGAGAAAGCAAAATATACAAAAATCCACGTTCCGTCAATGCATCGCTTCGTGACAGACTCGGGCAAGCTCGCGAAATTAGACCAGCTCCTGCGTCAGTTGAAGGATGGCAGCCATCGCGTCCTCCTATACTTCCAGATGACGAGGATGATCGACCTTATGGAGGAGTATCTCACATTCCGAAATTACAAGTATCTCCGTCTGGATGGATCCACTAAGCTTGAGGACCGAAGAGACACAGTGGCCGACTTCCAAACCAAACCCGAGATCTTCGTCTTCCTCCTTTCTACTCGAGCTGGAGGCCTGGGTATAAATTTGACAGCCGCAGATACAGTCATCTTCTACGATTCCGATTGGAATCCAACAATCGACTCTCAAGCTATGGATCGTGCCCATCGCCTCGGCCAGACCAAGCAAGTCACAGTCTACCGCATGATCACTCGTGGAACCATCGAGGAGCGAATCCGCAAGCGAGCCTTACAGAAAGAAGAAGTGCAGCGCGTCGTCATATCTGGAGGCGGTGGCGCCGGTGTGGACTTCAATACAAGGAGCAAAGACAACCGTACAAAGGATATTGCGTTGTGGCTTGCGGATGATGAGCAGGCAGAGTTGATTGAGAAGAAGGAACAAGAGGTTGCTGCCAAGGGAGAGGAGAAGAAAGCTGGGAGGAAGAAGGCGGGTGGGAAGAAGAAGGATGTTAGCATGGATGACATGTATCATGAAGGTATGTCTCCACCACAGGGCGGGGATCTTGTACAAGTCTGCTGACCCAATCTGTACAGGCGAAGGACACTTCGATGACGGCAGTAATAAACCCTCTGGAGCAGCTACTCCGATCGATGCCTCTGAGTCGCTACCAGCTAAGCGGAAGGGTACATCCAAGAAGGCAAAGACGGCGAAGCAACGGCTCGCCATTGCTGATGGGAGTGGAGCATGAAAGGCCTGTAAGCTATGGATGAAAGGAATGTGATGAAAAGTCTTGTACTGGGGGATCTACAGCAAGGGCATGGTACCAAGGACCGAGGACGCATGTGGAGGATGCCACTGGTAGGCTGTAGGGTTTCAGGAGGGTTTTGCTTGTAGAATAGGACTTATGGCATAGGCTGATGCATTGTAGGGTGGTGCCCGGGGGGGGGGTTTTTGTGCATTGTGGAGCATACTTGGTAATACAGTACTATTGATGCAATAGAGAAGCTCTAGCATGTGTTCCTATCGTTCATCCTGGTTCATCTGCTCTGAGCGACCAAGGAGCAAAAGCCTCCCAGCATCACCCCCCTCCACCCCATCTATAATCATAACGACCTCCTCGAGGACATGCACTCCCCACATCTGCTACAAGACCACAATTCCGCGACGCTGGCCAGAGTCTCTCACGAGTCATCTACACTGTCTCGTCCCTCGTGAGCCATCTATGTTGTCACGACCAGAGCATTGGTAGGGAAGGAAGCATGGATGATACGACTGGTCTGCTTAACTTGGGATTGTTTCGGATTGGGTAATTCTGTTATACATCACCCTGAAAAGGCGCCTCGTCCGACATACCCCCGGCTTTTGATATCAAACCAGGGCGTCACGTCACCGTCCCACGCCTTCTCGACACCACCACGCCGTTCGCTTGATACACAATGACATGCCAAAAGGCCAGTCAACACAGCGACTCCACCTTCTACAGACCCGGATGCCCCAGCACAATCTGTGCCTCTTCCGCCGCATCCTTCGCCGCACTCTTGGGAACGCGGACAGAGTCCAGATACGCACACCGCTCCACCAGCCTCTCCTTTTCAAAAGCCACCGCGGCCGCGTTATGAGGGGTGAGATGTTTAGCTCCCAACACCGCAGGGCTGGTCCCGTACGGGCCGCCGATGATCAACACCGCGAACTCGTCCGACTTGCTGTTGAATACGCGCGGCCAGTCGGTGAAGGTGGTTTTGCCCTTGGTGACCGGACTGTTGTGGTAGGCGAAGGAGATGAACGAGCCGCTGTAGTTGGCCGAGAGGGCGAGCGCGGCGGGACTGTTGTCGCCTGGCGCCACGAGCTTCTCGTTGAAGAAGTAGGGGATGTCTGACAAATGGCTGACGCCGAGAGGCGCGCCCCATTCGTCCCAGTAGGGGGTCAGCCGTGTGGTGTTGAGTTCGGCCATGTAGACTTTTGCCTCGCCGTACGAGAGCACTGAGCGGGCGATGGAGAGGAGGGGGCACACGGGGTCGATGTCGCGGATTATGCGGGAGGCTCGGAAGAATTGGGGGGACGCGCCGTAGGGGGATGCTTTGGCCTGGGCTTCGAATTCGGAGACTGGGTAAAGGGAGAGGATTTTGGAAGCGATTTCGGGGGTGAAGTTGGGGATGGAAGAGGCAAAGGTGTCAATTACTCCGGTATCGTCTACGGTACTAGAGCTCGCGGAAAAACTGCCGTCGTCGGCTGTCCAAGAGGCGAGGAGTGGGATTTCTGTGAGGGAATATCAGTGATCAGCGCGCCCAAGATCATGGCAGGACTCTACTTCATAGACTTACTCTTCAGAAATTTGCCCTCGGCAAGCAATTTGTCCGGCTCATCAGGTATGATGTCGCCATCGACGACAGGCCCAAAAGACGCAAAACCGTAAGACGGCTTGGACTTCTTCGCCTGCGCCAATTGCACTGAGTTCAGATCTGAGATCGGTGCCTTCTTTAGGCATTCCAAAGCAGCGGCGTCGACCGTTCCGTTTGGAGCAATGCACTTGACGTCCGCGGCCACAGCAGCGGTGTTGTCAGCTGCGAGGTGATCCGTGCGAGCTTTACCCGAAACACCGCTCGAGGTCATAATGGCCTTATGGAAAAGCGCCTCTTTCTCTCCCCCGTAAGCTATCATCTGCATCCCTACGGAGATGGCCCCGAAACTTTGCCCCAAGAGCGTGACCAGCTTCGGGTTCCCTCCAAAAGCAGCAATGTTATCTTTCACCCACTCAAGTGCAAGCAGCTGATCTCGCAACCCGTTGTTCTCAGATTTGGCTTTGTTCAGGACGTCCGCAGCTGCGAAGCCAAAGACTCCTAGCCGGTAATTCATCGCCACGTACAGGACCGGTTGGCCGTTCGAAACAGACTGTTGCACCAGCCCAATAGGATCGAAGAAACCATCATACGCCTCGCCGAGAATAGATCCACCTATCGACATGATCTTGCATCAGTCAAACCTTTTCGCCACCGATCAAGCGGACAACTGCTAGGTCCCATCTCACCTCCATAGATATAGACCATAACCGGCAGCGGATGCTTGGAGGGATTGGCCGGCCGCGCGATCCGCAGGCTCAAGCAATCCTCGCTCTGGTCGGGAACGTTGGACATTGGGGGCACAACGCCAGGCGTTTGCTGTGGGCATCCGGCACCTGCCGCTGTGGCCTTGACGGTTGCCCCTGACGGAGGACTGTAAGGGACAGGTGGGGCGAAGCGGTTGGCGCCTGAGGTGTCATGGGCGAAGAAGATGTTTTGGAATTGATCGACGCCATCGGCAGAGGTACCCTGGTAGGAAATGGACGTTTTTTTGTTGGTAACAAAAGGGCTTGCTGCTGCCAGATAGGCTAGCACGGAGACACGCCAGATGAGATGCATAGTGATAGTTGCTTGAGATGTTGCAGGATGCCTCTACGCTGAAAGTCGATTGAGCAATTATACTTCAGAAGAACAGTACGCTCCATATCTGAGAGGTTCCTGTCGGGATGAAAGCAATGCTGGGGTAGTCGTGTGATTCCTCGGAAGTCGGACACGCTCGGGTGATGGGTATGCAGTTCGCAATGTGCTTGCGAGTCGCACATGCTCGGTTGATGCACATGCAGCACAAGAGGCATATTACTGCACACTTTCATCTTTTGGCATGTTGAGCCGGGTGCATGTAGTACATATCGACCGAGGACGTCCATATTTGCCACAGCCATCTACGATTACTCTCCACAGTCCCGTGATTCCGTCGCCGCTATCAATGGCAAGCAGGCTTATTGCCCGGATGCAGTGTGAATGCCACTCAAACGGCGCTATGCGGACTTACTCGACCTTCGGTATGGCCGCTCGATTGGGTTTGGTTTCCGCCCGCTAAAAATACCTAGATCAGACTTGCGGCTCGGGATTCGGCCCGTCATCATCCATCATATTCATTACGTTACGATCCGAGGGTTAGGAGTACGGAGAATGACCCATGCAGAGTGAGCTTTTTACGCAATCGCTCGTCCAGCCCAAGAGCGTGCTTCCAGCTCCTTTTTGATGGCGTAGTCCTTTCTACTACTCGTAATATATGCTCGTTGGCTAAACCAGCGCGATCTGAGTCTTTGAAGCTTTTCGTCAAAAGACTCACCGATTAGAAGCAAATTTCCACCATTTGCAACCATCAACATTTACGGGCCTAAAATTTTGCAGAAACAGTCACGCATGTAATTTGTCGACTATTGTTCCGGGCATCAACGAAAGCGGAGGCATCACCTTTAGCCAGGCTATCCCTCCGCTTTCACGAACGAGTACTGGAACACTGCCTGGCTCCTCGTGTTGCTGAATGCACTCGAGTGGGGAATATCTACCTCCTGTGGCAAAGCTCCGCAGGCACAGCCACTCAGCAGAGCGTTAACAGGACCGGGCACAAAGCTCCGCAGCCTCAGATCGACAACTGGATCAACGTCGACTGCTTCATCCTGCGCCGACGATCGATGGGAAAATGTAACTCAGGTTGGCCCACTTCCGGGGTGGCTGTTCATTCAGTTGGACAGGAGAAATGATCGTGTGCAAGAGCATCTCCACAGCCTCTAATGTGGCCAATACTTTCAAACGCACTCAAATGCACTCAAAAATGCTCAAATGCTCAAATGCTCAAATGCACTCAACTCAATCACAAGCTTCTTGTTGTGGATTGGCAGGCAATATGGACTATTGAGGAGCCCAGGATATATTTGTATAAAGAAGTCTGCATCTCCCTTCAATCCTCTCGAATAATACATGATCCACCTAGACCCAATCGAACTGATATCGGTGATTTCCAAAAACAAGTAGGCAAAAAATCACAAATCGATGAGATCTGGTCCAGATCGATCTATTTCAGCCTCCACAGTGGCATCTCCGTTGGCTTCCCTCCACTCTTAGCGGTAAAAGGCGAAAGCCTATGCGGTGCTGCGTTAGCCACCTATATTACGCCTCTGGATGGGGATCATCATTCCTGAGTAGGCTGGTTCTACCACAAAGTGATCAAGGTCCGAAGGCGGTCCGAGGCTACAAGGCCCCCGTGCGAGAATGGAGCTGCTCGGAGTGACGATGATTGCATCAACGCTTGTTTCCTCATTTGGACATCCACACCTCAACAGCTGCCACACTGCATTTTCTGATGCACACACATATTTCGCATGCTTAGGTCATGAGGTGTAATGGCCAACACATGGAGTAACGAGGTCCAATACTTACGGGCGCTCCGCGTTCGACCGCAAAGTACCCACTTCATTGGGATCGATAACAAAAACTATGCAGAATGATGGACGCATATTCCGATTGCCACAGCTTCGAAAACGAGGCAATCGGCGATCGTTTCCTCTTCTCACCATGACGTCGTATCCAGAAAGCAATGATGTCGTGCAGTATGGCTACTGCGATTGGATGGGCTCGTGACATCAATGTCAATATCCAATCGTAGGTAGGGAGCCCGAGTGACGCCGAGCGCTATGGTTACGGATGGAAAGCCTTGGCTTCTTCTATATAGGAAACCCCCTTCGCCAGGCAGGTTGAATTATTCACTTTCTTCAATTGATCACTTAAGCAAAACAAGACATCAATCATGGTTGGCAGCTCATTCTACCCTATCGTCGGGATCCCCGTCGGTCGGGGCCCTAATGGAGAGGTCCCTGTTCGCATGGAAGTGGATCAATGGTGGGCCTCAAGAAAAGTTATCCATGTCAATCAGCAAACGCTCTTATTCACTGCCTTGAGTAAGATGTATGACACGTCACCGCACGACAAGTTGAGTTTCTATCAGATCGGTGGTGAGTAAATTCTCGCCTGAGGTAAGCAGATAATGCTATACTGACAATGAGGAGGTATTCACAATCAGCCGATTGTTGCGTGGGATGATACCCCATTCGAGAACAAGAACTATTGTATGCACAGTCAGGCCAATTTTCCAACGTGGCACAGGCCGTACGTTGCACTGCTGGAGGTATGCTTTATGAGTACTCTACGGGAGGGATGACGCTAACAAAGTTCAACATGTAACAGCAACGACTATGGGAGGTTATGACTAGAACTATCATTCCCAAATTTCCACATGAGGACCAAGAGGAACTCAGGCACGCTGCAAACGTGTGGCGCTTCCCCTACTGGGATTGGGCTACGAAGAAAGCGGGCAAGGCAGGAGAGGAGCCAAACTACGACGTACCAAAACTTATCCGCGAAGAGTTCGTCGAAGTCCGCGTTCCTACTGGAGGGTCATCGAAGATCCGGAATCCATTCTACCAATTCTGGATGTTTGAAGACGTCGCTATGGGTGACCCAAAGCTGGGAAAGGATGTTGTGACGAGAGAACCGGTAAGATGCTCAGCTCGATCAAACAGATAGTGGTGTGACTAATTCTGATCTTGAATAGTATACCAAAACCTCAGGAACAAGTCGCCATGCTTACATTGAAGGTTCTTCGGCAGATACCGCCTACACCGATGATAAAGATCGTCGTGGAGTTCAGAACAACGACGGTGTCAAGGATCAACTCCAGCAATGGAAGTGGGAAAGCGGAGGGGCCACCACGCTGTCTCTACGAGATTGGTGGTACCGTATTCTGCTCATCACTCCCTACCCGTCCTTTGCAACCAAGAAAGCAGAATTAGGCGAGATGTCCGGAAAGTACTCTTCTTGTGAGGACATTCACGATACCATTCACGACTGGGGAGGAGGCGGCTTCGGCCATATGGGTGCACCAGCGGTTGGCGCGATGGATCCGCTCTTTTGGTTGCACCACTGGTGAGTCCACTCTGCTCTGAAGGCTGATGTTTCGTTGGAAACCCTTTCTAACAAGAAACAACAGCAACATCGATCGCATGCTCGAGATTTGGGCAGGCCTTCATCCTAAGGAATCAAAGGAATGGCTCGAAAAGGACCCCGAAGCAGTGTTGCCCTTGATTCCCTTCCGAACAAACGAATATGGAGATTACCATACTGCACGAACCACCTGGCATCCGGAAAATCTCGGGTACACTTACCCAGAGACTAAAAGATGGGATCCCAAGTGCCAAACCGATGGAGTCTTTGACGAGGACAAGCTAGCTGCGGAGCTGACCAAGGAGATGAACCTGAAATACAACTCCGCCGCCGCAGCAGCAAAGAAGGCTGAGCTGACCAACAAGCGGGATGCACCTTCAGCTAAGACCATTGCCAATCCGGATGTCGCTGCCAAGGTTGCGAATGACGTTTCCAGTATCCAAGCTCAGATCGAAGGCAAAGAAGTCAAGGGCGCTGTTATATCTGCCGTCCCTGAAGGAACAAAGCAGGAAGACCTTCTGCCAGAGGTTCTGACGCACAATGATTACGTTGCCAACGTCATCTACGAAAAGTACCTCCAACCGCCCGCTCACTGATTTGTTCAGTAGCTGACAGCTGACAGATACGCACTTGACGGACATCCATTCACCATTCGATTCTTCATCGGTCCAGTTCCCGATGGCCAAGGCACTGCAATCACCCAGGCCTTGACCCAGGTCGGCGAGATCTATGCTTTGGTGGACCCGGTGGAATTCGACAAGGGCGGCTGCGAAAACTGCGCCAAGCAGAAGCGTGAGCGTTTGAAGACGACAGGCCAGATCCCTCTGACCAATGTGCTGCTCACTCGCTTCAAGCAGCAGATTCCTCACGACACGGAATCAGGAGGGATCGCCGTACTGGCAAGTATGAATCCTGAGGATGTTATCTCCTTCTTGAAGACGCAATTCCACTGGCGAGTCACTGATGTAAGTTAATGTCCCACACCCTGATCTCTTCCTCGATGTGCCTGCATTCCTCTTGCCACTGCGTACCTTCCATGATGGTTCCAAATGCGTGAGTCGTGCTAATAGGAAACCCTCCCACAGCGTGAAGGCAAGCTCATCGACAAAACCCGCATTAACGGTATGAAAGTCTCCGTCGCAATGGGCACAGGCGAGCACTTCCAGGACATCACCAAGCTGTCCAAATTCAGCGACTACAAAATCCTGTACGACATCACCGCGGACGCCGAGTCCGGCACCGGCGCGCACCCAGAAGATAACCTGTTCCATAACAATGCTGGGCTCGATACGAGTGGTATGGATATCAAAGTGAGCGCGTGAAGGTCAAGGCCAGGAATGATTCCGAGTCATTCCTGGCTGCGGTCGCTGCGCAGGTGGTCAATGCGCAATATGCGTCGACTATTTGCGCCTTGGTCGAGGAGGAAGAGATAGTATACAGATTGTGCACAAATGCAAAGTTGATTACCCCACCCTTTTCGATATCACTGTACCAGCTCTCCTGTCTGACCAAATAATCTCCTCTTGTCGTAGTCCCACGTGTCCTCCACACATATTAATCCCCAGACTAGCTGCACTACCTCTGAAATTGCTCCGATAGAGAAAGGTTCTTTCCCCAATTATTAGGTGGAGATCTGATATAGCATTGCTGCATCGCCTTGCCAACGATCGTAAACAATCACATGTCAAATTTTACTATCTACAGCACTTTTTTCGAAATGAGACCTTGCATTTAATATACGAAGATAGTCAGTACCCAACCATGGCTGAGCACCACGAGTGTGCGGCACCACCATATCATACACCTCCTGTCCTTCCAATACCCACTCAGGGACCAGTCAAAGGAACAGCACCTTCACAGCACTTTGTACCAAGGAAACCAGATCCGAGCCAAATCAGGGAGCGACATGGGAGCGGACAGAACTGCAGATCTCCAACCTGCCAATCATCTACCGTTTGGCCTGTTGAATGGAGCTTGCGCCGGCACGATGACATTCGCTCCACATGGGTTCTCTGCATCATCGATGGCTGCTCTCTACAGGAGAAAGGGTCTTGAGGGGTATGGAGAGTCCGAGAAAGCACCGCTGTACCAAACAGGGAGCGCCTCTGCAGAACCTCACCGCCTCACCACACCAGCCCAAACCCCCTCTCACTCCCAAGCAACCCAAAAAGGCGTCAACGACAATGCTTACACGTCGTCTCCCGATGAGCCGAATCGCAGCAGATATACGGAAGTGAATCATTGAGGTTGTCTGCGCACCAAGTACAGAAAAAAGCGAACTCTTTCTGCGGTCCACGATTCGAAACACGGGAGGATCTCGTTAGGAAACCATTTCATGCGCAGGATTGCCTAAGTTTGAGAATCCAATGGAATGCTAGGGTTGAAGAGGCTGGTTTAAATGCTACTGGGTATTTTGAGAGGATTGTGATATGTCCTCCACTGTTTCAAACACTGGTCTTGGAAACGCAGAATCGAATCCTTCTGGGGAGCCAGCCCAGCTAGGTAGGCACGTAGGGTTGGCCAGGTCTCGAGCGTGTGTATCACCTCTTCATGGACATTACTCCATTCAATATGTTATGCAAAGTAAGAACAGCCTTTTTATCTCGCAGCCTCGATTCTAATGATTTCACTCAGGTACAATGAACACCTGGAGCACCTCCACATCCTGACCGTGGATATAGTCTCCAACGCCTGGTAGCGATCGCACATGGCCTCGGCTGAGCTACTGTTGTCAACGCCATGATTCGCTACAGCCTCAAAGTAGGGTCAGCCTAAATACATCAAAGGCGTTTAGTAGTTTACATTGTTGGGGTGCTGTCGCCAGCTGGGGTGCCACATGAATCCTCCCGTGCCACATGCAGGTTCTAGGATAGCGATCCTTCCTAACCGCTGAGCCTCCAGCGTTACAATGCTCAATTGAGAACTTCAGCGGGCTTGTCTGCTGCTCTCCTCCATTCCTCATGTTCGCTAAAGAGCACATTGCCCACTCATGGCGGCCCCAAGCGGAGGATATTTAAGCCCAGGACGTGCTGGACCATGTGGTGGACTGGAAGTCGACCAGAGAGCAACAGGACTCCAGGTGGCTCCGCTTGCTCAAGGAATCGAGGCCACGCCAGCAGAACTACAAAGCGGATATGCACCGCAAATGATACCCGGTCCTGAGAAGAAGCGTTTACTATCGTGGAAGGGGAGGCCTCTTTGCAGCGTGATGACTATTCCAACCTCAAGAGCTCTTCCAGGACTCCCTTATTTTCCAATAGAAAGAAATCCTGGCTCCTCCTGGCAACAGTCGTTGGTGTTATTGTGATAGTAGCAGTAGCCATACCGCTGGCGGTCCGGCAAAACAGGCACACTCAGTCGTAGGTTAAAGAAGTATCGAGACTGGTAACATGGCCAACTGCTACATTAATGGCAAAGCATCGTCAATAGTCCTCCTCCGATCAACTCGTTATCCACTGCTAATAGCACTGCCAACAACAATGCAAACTTGTCCACCTCAGGCGCTTTCAACGGTACTGGCATGGCAATATTTGGGATACTGACAGGCGGCATCCCTGAGTACCACTTCTTCTATCAGGACTATAAGTCGCAGCTGCGCCAACTCGAAAGCAAGCAGGATTTGCCATTCATCGATCCCGGTTTTCCCATCATCGCCTCGAATGCCAGGAATGCGACACCCCTTGTAGTAGTAAACTACACAACTGCTGACACAGTGGATGTAACGGTGAGAAGCGCCTCACCCATCTGAAGAAACAGACTGACAACATATCAAAAAAAAGCCACCTCTTCTACACCCACTCTACCCACAACCTCCAAGAGCTAGTCAGCACCAACAACGCTACCACCTGGAGCGTTGGCCCCCTCAGCGCCCAAAGCATCCCAGCATCCCCCTCAGCCAAACCCCTGACCGCATTTTACAGCTCCAAATATCTCGGCAACTCCTCCTCCAATACAGCAGGACTGCGCCTCTACTATGGTGGCCAGGACAATGACATCCACGAGCTCGCCTACGCCATATCCGCGCCCTCCTGGTCCACCCAAACCGTCTTCAAAAACACAAACGGCGCCGGCGGACTCGCCTCCTCCTGGTCCGACTCTAATGGACGCGCAAACCTCTACGTGATAAACACAGCCAACGAGATGAAGATCTGGACCGCAGGGATGACCTCTCCGCCTACATTCGCCGCCCTCTGGAGCGAAGGTGCGTGCCCCTCCCTTTCACTCCCCATTCTAACAACATCACAGGTGCCGGCCCCGCCCCCTTCCCCGCCATCGCGAATTCGTCACTAAGCTGCACTGCGCTCGCCAGTCCGGCCCAGCCGCCGGGGAACCTTTGTTTCCAAGCGCCATCGCGAGTGCTGCAGTGTGCGTATCTTGGCAGCCCGAACGGGAACGACTGGGGGCCGGCAGGCCTGACGATTAACGCGACGACGCCGCAGGATGCGCAGGTCGGGAGTGCCGTGCTGGCGGGCTTTTTCAGTGATCTTGTTGACGGGGGGTATAATGGGAAGTTGAGGGTGTTTTACCAGACGGATGGGAGGAATGTCGTGAGGGGAACTGATGTGAATGCGGTTTGGGGGAATGATTCGTTGCCTGTGGGTTAGTCGAGGGGGTGAGAGAGTGGTGGGGAGTGGGTTCGGGGTTGTTTATGGTGGAGAATAGGGGATGAATGAGTTCATATAATGTGAGCTTTGGGGCTTGAAGCAGCGGCAGCTGAAGGGTTGAGTAGATGCCGCGTTAGTGGAGGCCAGGTATGGTGTATATAGTGGAATATCCAGCGGGCTCGATTCTGTACAGCAAAAGATATACTTGTGCGTTTACCCACACCCATCTATCAACTGCACGCAAGTGGCTATTGGTTCCATTGCCATTTCCCCCAGAGAAGTACGGCCGAAGGATGGGAAAGCACCGTTACTTAGGCTAGAACCCAGGAACTCACCAGGCGAAGGATAAGCAAGACGAAATAGATAGTAAAGGTTGGTGTAGAGGCAATACGAATTAACCTGTTGGACCAGCCGTGAAAGGTGTGATAAGAACGTGCCGCTCCTCCATTGTATTCTCTAGATCAATCGCTGTCCCCTGAATCATAGGGGCTTACTCTTCTATATATGTTTATCCGCAGCGAGAGTGCTGCTTGTGCGGCCATCAAAGTGAATAGTCCAAAATGAGCCCAAGCCCCAATATCAATACCTTAAACTAGCACCCCAACTTACACGCCCCTACCTTCCACCTCTCACTCACTCATTCCTCTAAGATGCTCTCCGGCATCCTCATCTTCAACCAAAAGGGCGAAAACCTCATCTTCCGCGCCTTTCGCAACGACTGCCGCCCCCGCCTCGCAGACGTCTTCCGCATCCAAGTCATCTCTAACGCCCAAGTCCGCTCCCCCATCCTCACTCTCGGCAGCACAACCTTCAGCCATGTCAAGCACGAAAATATATACCTGGTGGCCATCACCAAGAGCAATGCCAATGCGGCATTGGTCTTTGAATTCCTATACAGGCTGATCGGGCTGGGGAGGGGGTATTTTGGGAAGTTTGATGAGGAGGCAGTGAAGAATAATTTTGTGCTTGTTTATGAACTTTTGGATGGTGGCTTCCCCGATTCCCCCTATCCCATCCTCCGATCCCCTTGCCCTTGCCCTCTCGGCATCCATAAGCTAATTTGGGACGGGTGGACAGAAATCCTCGACTTCGGCTATCCCCAGAACACTGAGACCGACACCCTGAAAATGTACGTCACAACCGAAGGAGTCAAAACGGACCGTACCACCGAAGACTCCTCACGTATCACGATGCAAGCCACCGGCGCCCTCTCCTGGCGGCGTGCCGACATCCGCTACCGCAAAAACGAAGCCTTTGTCGATGTTATCGAAGATGTCAATCTCCTCATGAGCGCCACAGGCACCGTCCTACGCGCCGATGTCAACGGCCAGATCGTCATGCGCGCATACCTAACCGGCACTCCCGAATGCAAATTCGGGCTCAACGACCGCCTGTTACTGGACGGGGACTCGCTCTCCCACCCCTCAGGCAACACGGCCGGCACCAAAGCCACCAAAGCGGCCGCCGGCTCCGTCACCCTCGAGGACTGCCAATTCCACCAGTGCGTCAAACTCGGCAAATTCGACGCCGACCGCATCATCTCCTTCGTCCCCCCGGACGGGGAGTTCGAACTGATGCGCTACCGCGCGACGGAGAACGTGAATCTGCCGTTCAAGGTGCACGCCATCGTGAACGAGATCGGCCGGTCCAAAGTCGAGTACTCGATCGCGATCAAGGCCAACTACGGGAGCAAGCTGTTCGCCACGAACGTGGTGGTGCGGGTGCCCACGCCCCTGAACGCGGCGCGCATCACCGAGCGGGTGAGCCAGGGCAAGGCCAAGTATGAGCCTGAGCAGAACAACATCGTCTGGAAGATTGCCCGGTTCACGGGCCAGAGTGAGTACGTGCTCAGCGCTGAGGCGAGCCTGACGAGCATGACGAATCAGAAGGCCTGGTCTCGGCCGCCGATCGGGTTGAGTTTCAGTTTGTTGATGTTTACGAGTAGTGGGTTGCTGGTGCGGTATTTGAAGGTTTTTGAGAAGAGTAATTATGGGAGTGTGAAGTGGGTGCGGTATATGACGAGGGCGGGGAGTTATGAGATTAGGTTTTGATTGATTGGAGGGGATTTGTGGGGGGGGAAGGGGTAGGGGAAGGAGTGAGGGGGATTGAATATATGACCGGTTTGAGGAGGGTGTGGCGTCCTGTATGGGCAGCCGTCATGGGAAGATACCCAGAAGTGGTCGTGGGAGGGAATATGTGAAAGGGGTAATGGCATGAGGGGCTCTGCAGGGTGAGGGAGGGTTTCCCAGAGAGTCGGGACCTCGGGCAGGATAGTGAATGCGTCCTCAGGTGAGCCATCCCTCTTCCCATAGAACGAAGCCTCGGTCACTAACGCCCTACTGCTCTTTCAGACTTTACCAAAAGGATCAGTCCGACTATATAGCAACAGACGGCGAACAACTGCACGCAGATCTCAGCGCGTAGCCTACGACAATTGCACTACAGACCTCAGGAGGAACTCGCACCATAGCTGCTCAGAAAGTCTTGGACGATAGATAGCAAAGCTCCATTCCCCTTCTCATCCTTCTTAGCTATCTACCCCCATTAGCCCCTCCACATCAGAGGTACCCAGCTCCATCACAATCCCAGCCACCCCACCCAGCTCATCCCACACAAAAGACACACTCCCGCATCCCCTTCCATGCCAGAGCCGTCATTCAAATAAACACCCTCACACCACCCGTACCGTAGCACTTATCACGCCCCCCCCTTCCCTCTCCCATCGACTCCCCCCTCCCTCCTGTAGCCATCCAACCCGACGTCCCTGCTTCGTTCATTCGCTGCGGTAGCTCTGTCCACGGGTGCTGAGACATGCTGGGATTTTTGCTGTGGGGGATCGGGATGTGGTTGGGGTTGGGGTGAAGAGGGTGGAGAGGAAGGGAGAAGGAGGGCGGGCGTTGGGCGAGTGGTGCGTGGAGGTTGTTTACTTGCTGTTGGGGCGGTGGTGTTAGGGCTGTTTGAGGTGGAGGTGGAGATGGTGAGGTGGAGTGGGGAGGGGAGGGGAAGTTGGGAAGGGATTGGGAGTGGTGGGATGTGGTTAAGGGTGGTGGGAGAGTAGTAATCGTGTTGTGAATGAGCGTAGGTGAGAGAATTGATTTAGCAGTGCGAGGAGAGGTAAGAAGGGAAGGGAAGCTCACCTGCGCGCTCGCGTCTTTCTTCTCTTACGCTTCAGTCTCCTAACACGCTTCTTTCGCCATTTGGCCCGCATCGCTGCTGTTCACGTGCCTGAATACAGTGGGGTCAGCTTGGGTTGCTTTGATTGGTGTCGTGTGAGTCTGCCTTGCTCGAACAGTGTCGCCAAAGGAGAGAGGTGAGGGTTTTGAGAGGGTAGATGGAGAGGTTGGTGGGGTGAGCGGTGAGAGCGGAGGGACTGGAAAGGGATGGGGGAGCTTACTTGATGGTGTAGACGGTGGATGCTGATGGAGCGGGTGGTGGAAGAGAGGTCTGGTGGAGCTGCGTTTTGTGTGGCAGCTGGGACGCTAGTCGCGGAGGGGTTAGCTGGTTCGGCTATTTTTTGCGGGGTAGCCTATCCTCGATCCCGTCGATCCCCTTCAGTACTTACTACCCTAGTACGCACCTTCGCGCCACCCTCTCCTTACCCCAGCTCACCTCTAATCTCCTACAGCTCAGGCACTGCTCCCCTTTACCCTTTGACGTTTCTGTTCTTGTGATTCTAGCGCATCCTGCCGATCTGATTTTATCAAGTTTGAACGGCGAATCCTAGTATAATCGAGGGAGCCAGGGCTAGTGTGAGAGAAGGAAGATACCTACTCTTCTCATACAAGAGTCATCTACGATTGGAATAATATAAATGGGATTTTGTCTATTCTACTTCCGTGTGGCGCTAAATGTGCGGTAGACTTTGAGTCCAATTGATGGTCTGATAAGTACCTGACGGCAAAGATCGCAGGCTCACAAAGGCGAGAATGGTGATTACCAGCCGGCATACAGCGTACGGTAGGGTAAGCAAATCTTGATTTTTGAGCTCCCAATGAAGCCTTTTGTGAATTGAATACGTCCACTGTGGATAGTGCCGCAGAATGAAACCCAAATCGTAGAGGAAGCAGCACACCGGGGACACGAGGACAAATATTCAACGCTATCGACTCTGCACTTGTTGGAAAAGAATAGTCCCAGGCGGTGAAATGAAGACTGCCGAAGACCAAGCCAGGAAGAATACCAGCAACCCAGATTTCCCGGGTGTCTTTCGAGGAAGCAATATGTGAATCATTGAGAAGATCTCGGCCCAACCATTTGCTGTAGTCTCGGTAGGGGAACTAATTCTCCGCATTTCCCTTCACAGGTACAAGGATTGTGGGATGGTAGAGCTTAGGCTTCTTGAACCATAGGCTGGCAACGACCAGATAGAGAGGAATGTAAGAGAGCGTCAGAAGTTCCAAAAGTGAGATCTCCAAGCCGGCGATGGCACGCAACAGGCACTGGGTTCCTAGGTATATCGTCTGAGTGATTGCAATAAGGTCAACTAGCATATCAGTTTGGTTCCACCTGTCGATTTCATCTAGGGAAACCCTGAACGGGAGCTGACGGTGTCTTTGAATATATTCACAAACTTGGAATAGGCGCAAGGCCTTGCAATTTCTAACGACACTTCCTGGACTGATTTTCTCATGCATTGAAATACCTGGCGGAAAGTTGTCGAAACCGGTCCAATGAAACATCTGCACAGCTGACATCTCACAAAGGAATCCGTAAGACAACGGCCATTGCTGTGCGCCTCCTACGTCCGTCTGACGCTTGATCCAATTTCTGGCCTTTCGAACAATGTCAAATTCGGAAGCTACTTGGTAGCAGAGATACTCTGGCGCAATGAGAGCGATTATAGTGTCGAAGACGCAGTCCCCCATTGACTGCTTTTCGGGATAACATTGTGAATATGTGAGCTCGAGATCCGGACGATTGACAGCCCATATGCAGATATAGAGTGTTGAAAGACATGTCCACAGGATTGAAATGGTTCCACGACCAGCTGACTCTGATTGCCAGCCTGTGTGGATGGTGTTACCGTTGTGGACTTGGACACTTATAAGATTCTGCATCCATTGGCCGAGTCGGAAAGGCCTGTCGTTGAATGGGAGAGAAGCGGTTCATTAGGAAGGCAACCTTTGACGCATCTAGGACAGCAGCAAGGGGCTGACAACTGAACTAGCAAACTAGGCCTGTTACGGGCAGGCCTCATTTATATTCCAAGCCTCAGGGCCTTGCTTAAAGGAGGTTTCTTGGTAGTGCCTTCTAGGCAGGAGGTGAATCGATCGGCTGAACCCCGGGTTGTTAGCGGCGGCCTGCGCCTCAAATGCTCTGCATGCGCCACCCCACCCGCAATTCACCTTTGAAAAGCAGCTGCTTTAGATAGCTTTCGGGATCATGGCTAGATGAGTATTCTTTGATGGAGAATAAAGTAGCAATGATTCGACTGAGTGTATGGCAAGGCGCTTGACTACGAATCAAGGGATTCTAGGGTCGCGCACGTCGTAAGTTGTATACTGCTGCAAAGCATTCAATACTCACCAATATTTATTGACTGTACCAGTGGCTAACTCAAATTCTTCATGATCTTTCTTGGAAGCTGGGAGACTTTTGCTAGAATGCTTATTTGTTTTTTTTTTTGCCTAGAATCACAGCCACAGTTGCAGGCCGAACTAATTCTCAGCGACTGTAGCCTGATGCATGAGCAGACAGCCACTACAATACATTCCTTCTTGCCTTCTTTCTTCTGACTACCTCAAGGACTATTAGCCGTTTGCTGTAACCAGCATGGCGTACGAAGTCTGGTCGATGATAGGGGCACTCATTACCGCGGCCACTTTCCTTCCACTACTGCTATCGCAGCCATATCAGGACCAAAGCTCAAGGCTGTTCCGTTGGGTGAGATCCGCGTTGTTTCCTAACCACGCTCAATGTGAGCTTGTGACTTGGGATATGATCCCAGACGGGCCATTGCACACGTGCGCCAGAGGCTATTGCCCACATTGGATGCCCAAACACCATGCGAAATGTCAAGAGTGTTGGACTCCTTGCCTACAAGTGCTCTTCAATCGAGCTTTGCGTGACGGGCGGACGAAGAAGTACATCGCTAAGCCTCCTGAATTGGACTTCGGTGCGAAATATATATGTGTCGATGTGCGCATCATTATCGCAATCATCCTATGCTCCACAGCGACCGAGAAATCCATGTCTTGGAGGGAAGGAAGCCTGACATACGGTTCAGACTTCACTCTCGAGCTGCAGCAGCGTGGCGACATTCTTATTAGTCACATTTATGCCCAGATGAAGGAGAGAAGACTTCATTACACCAAAGAGGAGATCTCGAAGTTGATGAGCGGATACCCGCCTCTCTACCGCGAAAGTTTTGTTTGCGAGCATGGCCCGCTTCTCCGATTTCCGATAGAAGATGCTCGCGATGTCCTCCGTGGAGGGTGGATAGTCGCTATAGGCCTGGCTGATAAAGGAACGTTGCAACCAATGGCGTTGTACAATTTGCCGAATCTCAGCGATGATCGATCGGACGGATCGTACTTCGATCGCACGAATGGTGCGTAAAGCCGTGGCAAGAGTGTTGGAAGTGTTGAAAGAAATTGAGGAAAAGATCCCAAACGACCGAAACCTGAAGAACGTAATCAAAGCACTTGATTATATGATCACCACCAACACCGGAAGCGGAGTGGAGAAATATCTTGGTTCGTGGTCGGTTCCTGGTGGTGATCTCTCGCAGCTTGACAAAAGACATTGTGACTTTGCAATGAGGCTGTTCAACGGTCTGGTTCCTACAGATGCGCAGATTAACGAATTGAAGCCTATCCTAGCGCCTGTGCTCGAGGCCACTTTTCAAGGTAGTCTCAGCGTCATTCAGTATCTGAAGGATATAGGAATGAGACTTGTATTGCCAAGGTCTTTGAGAGGCGATTGGTCCAGGAAAATTTACTTGAGAGACTGTGCGAGTAAGGAATGATCAACCTGCACATGACACATGCGACATAGAAGGAAGGCTTTACTGCTCTGACGGATAGAGGACTTTTACTATCAAGATTCCTGGGAGCCTCTCTCGGTATAAGCTTCGGGCACAAGGAGTTCGCAAGACAAAGGTGTAAGAACGAACCCGTTCCGAGTGAAACGGTGATAAATTAGAAATGCATCGATAATTTTGCAGCGAACACGGTTCACCACCATTGATCGGTCGGTGGATAGAGACTCTAGATGCTTCACAAATTGGCTCTTAGAGTCGCAGTCTTGGGGGTCCCCTTGGTCCTGTGAGGAAGGCCCTCGGGCTCTCGAGCTCACAAGCTCTAGGGGCGGGAGTGCTAGAGGGATCTAAGATTCTAGCGGGGAGGGAAGAGGCTTGGCGTTGACTTGACGAGCAATGACGCCAGTAACATCTTTCCCCATAGTTCCCTGACAGTAATGACTTTCATGGAGTGACTGAGGTAACGCCTGTTACTATCCTGCGATCGTCCATGTGTCATCCTAAAAGATCATCAGGTTGACACTTGGATGATTGCTAGAGTATCTCCTCTACAAGAGAAAGTCTTCTCAATTCCGGACCGCAGAGACGACATATTGAGACCTCAATCCTCTCTTGGACATCAGCTGCCCCAACCCCGTGAGCTCGTGCTGTGACTACATGTCCAGTCTTGGAAGAAGGAGGAAGCTCTCGAAAGCCAATCGAAACTGGAGATTGAGACTGCTCTATGAGGGGCGGCCGGTCAGCTCGAGCGGACACCTCGATCCTCTTCCACTAGCACTTGCGAATGAACCCCACCTCGGTGCATGGATGCATTGCCCGCTCTAAGAAAGAGCAGGGAGCTCCGGAGCGCTCTACATGCAGTCATGTTGTGGGGGCTGAGTGCGTACGGTCTGCAGTCCTTGAGATTCATGCTGAGAAACCCTGTCATTCGCTTGAACGGTGTTGGCCATTGAGTATCCACTTGGGCGCCTGGATACAATGCCCCTTCGGAGAAGAAAAAGGAGCTCTATACATTCCTGCATGGATCGTGTGCCGAGGGCTGAGTGCACGTTGTCCGCAAACCTCGACTTCAATACTGAGACACCTCTATACTCTCCAGTAGTTACTGGCCATCGAACCTTGAACTTAGCGGTTGGGGGTAATGCTCCGCATGGGAAGAGGGTGGAAGATCTGGAGTGGGGTGTGAGCCATAAGCTGGATCCACTTGGGCCATGGGTTCTTGCGTTTCGTGCTAAGAGACCTTGTCACTCGCTTGCATAGCAGTAGCAAATGAGTGTCGTGCCTGTTGTATGAAACTCTTTGTCCGGTTTGGAAAGAGTCTATTAGTCTCTGCAAAGCTCTGGACACGACCTTAAGCGAATGGCTGAGTCTACTCCGCAAATGCGCCCTCATTTCCCATATTGAGAGTTTTCTGCTCATGTAACTCTTTCCCCAATTTGGGAAGAGGGTGGGGGCTCTGGAAAATTCGGAGCAGGCAACGACGCAGCATTCACTCGGTGAGCCCGTCCTCGAGTCTCATACTGGAAATTTTCGGCCGCAGTATACTATCCAAGATCATGCCAAATGCACAGTCGAATGTCACGCCACTCCAATCAGCTCTCTCGAGCTTTCCCTTGGACCTTGGCACCTGGACTGCTGGTCCCGTCTGGGAATAGGACGGAAGTCTGGAATGCTCGAGGAGGGGTCTGCGAAGGTCTCTTCCGCTTGGTCAGCGGCGTGCTCGAGCTTCATGCCGAGGGTTTCGGCCGCAAGGCCATGCCAGATGCGCACTCCACCCTCACTCCACCATCATTCAGCTTTCTTAAATGTGCTGCTTGGACCCAAGGCTTAGATTTTTGGTCCTTTTTCTGACTAGCTTGAAATCATGGAATTCCTGGCCATAGGACTTCGGCCGAACTAGGACGCTCAAGATCATGGTAAGTGAAAGCTGCACTGTAACCCTCTCCAGTGTCACCCTGCTTTCTTGAGCCTGCCTTCCTTGGAACCTGTACCTGAGTGGCCGAGCGACAAGCAAACGTGGCAGGGAGCGGGACTTCCACATCCTGCTGTCGAACTTGGGGACTCAAAGTTTTTGCCACTCACCTGAAAAAGATTGCAGCCTATGGCATTCCACGGCACACCCGTGATCTAATTGAGCCAGCCTCAAAAACACTGAACAAGTAATAAGTCGGACGACACTCGGACCCGTGCCAACATGTCATCGGATACGGGCACCAGAGCTTTCGCCGTATTCCCCTCAAAACATCTGACAGCCCTTGAGAATCCAGGGCGGGCTCACAACTGCCCTCGCTACGTACAAAGCGCGAGACCGAGCTTGAGCGAAAAATTGCAATGCCACATTACACTCGAGCTTTGTTTCTTGGCACGGCACTCCGGCCGTCATTTCATAATATCTCCAGGCTAGCTTGTCCAAAAAGAATGCTGACTGCATGACACGTCCAGAAGCCCGATGCTGGTAGGTCGACCCTGCTGCCTGACTTCACCCTGTCACTGTATCCCCGTGTTGAAGTGCTTCCTTTGATTTCTTGGCATGGCAAGAAGCGCATGAAAGTGATGCTCTCACATTAAGCATTGCCAAAAAGATTTTGGCGACTGGGTAAACACGGTACGGCAAAGCAAGCTTGCAGATTTCAGATCGGCAGTCCTTCAGCGTTCTTCCACTCTCTAATAAATTCACATCTTTTCAAGAGAGGTCAGCATTGTGTGGACCCTGCAAATCTCGTCAACATTCCCTTTGTGTTGTCAGTGTGCGGCAACATCATAACAGTTGACAAGACAAAGAAATCAGGTACATGGTGGCAGGAGACAACACCTTTAGAAATTTCGAAACAGCTTCTATGCAGGCAACGAAAAGTGCCGTTAATTCTGCAAGTCGTTTGGCCACTTCGGCGCTTAGCCCAGCGCAATCAATTGACGAATCAACGAGTCGTGACCTTCGTTGACCCCCTGGCCATGCACGCAAAAATCCCCGCGCCTGCATGTGCACCGCATTGGCTCGACTGCAGGAGGCTGGTTAATTGCAGTACTGCCTCCCTGAAAAATTAACAAATGCAATCTCATTTCCCCTCACTTGTCATATTTTCATAGACTTGATCTGTTGTGACCGAAATTTTCGCCGGCAGTGGGAGAAAAGAAGATGCATGCACGCCAAGGTCATTAGTATCCATGCGGGCTTTCATCCACGTGCACGTCCTGAATATCCCTGGCCCCAATCATGTAAAGCCACTGCAGAGGTACCGAAGGACAGTAATGTGGAAATGAGATGGTCCCCCGAGGGTCGCGTCCTTTGTCTTTGAGGATGCAAGCCACATGCTGCAGTGTTGAGGACAAGGCAGATGCATCTAGACTGCCCTTTGACCTCGCCACCAAAATCATTCCCCTCATCTCCCACATGCAAGAAATCTTCTCCACGTGCAAACCTTTTGTATATTAAGTGCTCCCCTTCCTCTTCAATTTACCACTCACTACCTTCGGTTCACAGCAAATACTTCTTCGATTCATAGCTTACTCAAGTCTTCCCACGGTGCATACTCGAGTCCTCCCACATAGACCCAAACTCACTACACTCATTCGTTGCGAACCCACCACACTCATTACATGCTCCACTTCACGATGTCAACATTCAATCCTGTCCTCGTCCTGGTTCTCGTCCTCTTCCTCTTCAATGGCCTAACCTCCGCCTTCTGGAGGATGTCGTGCTCAGTCGTCCAGACTGGGCGAATCGATCCCGTCGTCAGCCCCGGAAAAGTTGCATCACACGTCCATAAAATCTCGGGTGCCCAAAGTAAGTCTTCTTCCTTTACTCCGTTGCCTCGTTGCCTCGTTGCCTGTCTCCACTTTCCTCGTGCAGTCTCGGGTTGCTGCATATGCCTTCCGAAACCTCGCGAAGACAAATTTCCTTAACACAAGACTACTTAAACAGCACAATCACACCTGTCTTCTATTTCCTCATCATCATTTCGTGTCGACAAGCCTCTGCGGGCAGAGCTAATCTCTATCATAAATAGACATCGGATTGTCATCGACGTACGATGACTTGCAAAAGGCGACATGCACCTCTTGCGAGATTCAAGCGGACAAGTCGGCATACTGGACGCCTCAGCTCTATTACCAACACGCGAATGGCTCTTTCCAGGATGTTAAGAACGATGGCATGGCGGTCTACTACCTGAATCGTGGCAATGACCCAGTCAACATCAAACCATTCCCCCCCGGATTCCGCATGCTCTCTGGCAACACTGCCTCCAGATCGTATGACACCAAGGACCTTACATATAAAGGCACCCGACCCATCGCTGACCGTGTCTCCTTTGCATGCCTTGACACCGCTCCGATGCCCGAGACTCCTGGTATGTCCCGCACCCAATGCAAGGACGGTCTGCGAGCCCAGATCCACTTCCAATCCTGCTGGAACGGAAAGGACTTGTACAAGGCAGACAACAGCCACGTGGACTACCTGTCGGGCATGGACAGCGGCGAGTGCAGCCCCGAGTACCCGGTGCAACTGATGCACCTGTTCTTCGAGGTCTTGTACAGCATGGACTCGGTGATCCAGGACGGCGGCAAGTTTGTCTTTTCCAATGGGGACCCGACTGGTATGTCTTACTCCGCTCCTACCTCTTTCTTCCCTCTCCCTTGCCCCCGACCCCAACCTTGCTGACTCTGCCTAGGCTTTGGCTTCCACGGGGACTTCATGAACGGCTGGGACTCCGCTGTGCTCACTGCAGCTATTGCCCAATGCGGCGCCAACAACGGAGACCCTTCGGGTGTAATCAAGTCCTGCCCTCCCCTCGCCGCGTCCGACATCGGCGACTTTGCCCAGAAGTGCCCCGCACAGCCTGCCATCGTGAACGAAGCTGTGACTGGGATGCTCCCCCAGCTCCCCGGCTGTGTCACGGTCACGCCTGGCCCGGCCGACGCCACGGGAGCACAAATGTCCTGCGGCGGCAACGCGACTGCCCCGTCTACCAACGGTTCCCAGGCTACCAGTACGGACTCTCTACCTCACCTGTCAATGCTACGATCACTAACACTAGCCTAGCAGCCAATGGGGCCCTAAATACAAACGGAACGTCCTCCGCGAACGCCATCTCATCGACAAAGTCGACCTCCGCCGCCCCTTCCACCGCTCCTCTCCCCGGCCCAGTGAACGGCACCCTCACCACCGGCGCTGCAGTGCTCAACAGCGTCGGCTCTTTTGTGATCGCCGGGTGCTACCTCGAGGGTACCACCGGTCGGGCGTTGCCAAACGCCACGATTACCGACAAGACCGGCCTGACTGTCGAGTCTTGTGTGGGTTTCTGCCAAGGAAAGGGACTCGGTGTCGCGGGGGTCGAGTACGGGCAGGAGTGAGTGCTTTCCTATCCTTCATCCTCCTTCCCACTTCCTATGTCACTTCACGTTCTGTTTTCAGCCACGATTAAATCTGCCACCACTGCACTCTCGAACAAGTACGCGTGCTAAAATTCTGTCCGTAGGTGTTGGTGCGGCGACAACCTCCGGAACGGCGCCGTGAAGACCGTGCCTGCAAAATGCCTCATGCCTTGCACAGGCAACACGGCAGAAATTTGCGGCGGGATGTCGGCCCTGGACGTCTACATGAGCGGCTGAGACCCTCATGTACCTAAAATAAATTTTTACTGTGGTAGAGAGCCCCTCCTGGAATAGAGGACTTCGCTCTTTACCTCCTAACTTCACCCTGCACAGGAATCAGGCGGGCCTCCTCCCGTCCAGAAACTTTCGATTCGTCTTTTCCCCCCAGCGGGGCCTCTTCTCTCCATTTCCATACACCATGATCTTTCCCAGCTTTACTGTACAGGAAAAGTAATCTGCGTCTCGCTGATCTCGAGCTCGGCGTTTCCGGATGGCGTTCCGGGGTCTTGTGCATACGAAGTCATGGCGGGATGGAAGCATAGAGTAGATAGCGGTTGTGCACATAGACACTTTCCCATAGATAAATCATATCCCCCTCCAGCAAGGGGACCAAGCTGCGCAGTGTCACGCTCTCTTATGGATAAACCACACCCCTTCCAGCAATAAGACCAAGCTCCTCACCGCCCCTCCCCTGCACTTCTCCTTCTCCTCACCCCCCCTCGTCCTGTCGTGCCCATCATCCCCCAAACCCATCTCTCAAAATGATCCCCTAAGGGCACTCCCCCTCACCTCTCCCCGCCCCACTTTCCCCCCCCCTCACCCCCCCCCATAAAAACGAAGAAAAAAAAAGCGGGGGAAAAGAAGAGAAAAAGAAAGAAAGAAAAACCCTCAATCCCCACCCAATCCCACTCAGCCTCCCACAGGAGCCCGGGTAGCCTTTGACCCAGAACACCTTTCAACGCTGGAGATTGTGGGACACTGATTATTCCGATGGGTCCTTGGCTGCTTCAAATAAAACCACTCACCGCCCGGGTAAAAGCCAGATTGGAAAGTCCCTATCAAAATCCACGTGAGACTCAAAAGGCAAATTGAATGGGACCAGGAAGGAAGGGTATTCATGCGGTATACTCGGCCACAGGAGAGGGGAAAGAGGTTCAAGCATTCCATTCCATTCAATTCAACTTTCCACAAACACATTGACACAACCCTGCGATCCCCTCCAACAGCCAAGCAACCCACCCGCCTCACCCCCAGCTAATCCATCCATCCGTTATGAGATAGGTCTTCACCAAACGCATCTAATACCTCCTGTCCTATGCCAAAGTCAGATAATACTACATCCCCCCCCTTCCCCTCCCAATCCCACTCCTCAGCCCCCTCATCCCCACGCTCTCCCCACATCACTGCGCGAACCCATCCCGATTCCCAGCCCCACCTCCACCACCACCACCACCAAACGTCAATTTCAACTTCGTCCCCCCATTCCCGCCCCCAGCTCCGTT
>JAABUQ010001733.1_pt1 | contig 45682 bp, 31 predicted proteins | sample 5560001 | NCBI WGS metagenome assembly JAABUQ01 (sample SAMN10711888, study PRJNA513371) | rock metagenome | isolation source: Antarctica rocks | place: Antarctica: Victoria Land, Finger Mt nord | collected 2015-12-18 | reverse complement strand
TGGGGTTGAGGGGGATAGGTGGGCTGAGGTTTGGGTGGGTTGGGTGGTTTGGGTTAGGGCGTTTCGAGTATTGTGATCTGAAGAGGTGCTTGGAGAGCTGAGGCGTTGAGGGTGCGGGGTTGTTTGTTGTGTTTGGGTTGTATCGGAGGGGGTGGAATTGGGTGTTGGCCCGAAGGGGGAAGCATTCTAGGTGCACAACACAGATGATAAACCCAATCGTGAGTGACATTAGCCTGCATCCACAGGGGACGGAGAAGTGAGGGTTCTGCTTAGCACCACAGCGTCATGTAGAACTATCCATTGAGTTTTTAATGTACTCACGGACAAGCGGTGGTGAGGGTACGCTCCATCCAAGCCGCGCCCCATGGATCCCGGAACCGAATAGGTACATAGCATAGCGCCCTGCTTATCCATCGCTTCATGAAATCGGTGATTCAGTAACCGATCATCGTCCTTGAATTTGAGGTATCATAGTCACCGGCAATCCCAATCGCAGTTCCCCCCCCCCCGGGCGAAACGCCCTCCTCCAGCCCCTCGCAAAACAGCCTCCTCCGCTCTCACCCAAACACCCTCCCTACCACCCCGTACCTATCCCTCGCCCCCTTCCCGTGCAAGTTCACAACCTCAATCTCCTTCACTGCCAAACTCCCTAGTCCACTGCGCACTCTTCTCCACATCCTCCTTACTAACCGTCGGCCTAGCCCCCTTAACCGCCTTCACAAAATCCCGCAACAACAATGGCGGCTCGAGGAGGGCCTCGCTCTCGACTTCCGTCCACTGCATCTCGACCGCGCCCTTATCCCCAGGAGAACACGGCGTGAGCTTCTGCGCCCCGTCAGGCATGGTGACGGGTTTGTAATGCGTGGCAGTTTGGATCTTGCGAACAGGCTGCATGAGGGCATCTTGCACCGCAATACTGATATCCGACCCGCTATACCCCTCGCTCATCTGCGCCAGAGTTTTAAAATCCGCCGGGTGGAGATCGCACGGCGTGGCGCCTACGCTCATTTCGAACATGCGCATGCGGGCGGGGAGGTCGGGGAGGGAGATGTGGACGCGGCGCTGGAAGCGGCGGCGGATGGCGCCGTCGAGCTGCCAGGGGATGTTGGTTGCGCCGAGGATGAGGACGCCTTTGGAGTCGCGGCCCACGCCGTCCATTTGGACGAGGAGTTCTGTTTTAATGCGCCGCGAGGCTTCGGATTCGCCTTCGCCGCGAGGGCCGCACAGGGCGTCGACTTCGTCGATGAAAATTATGGAGGGTTTGTTTTCGCGGGCCATGGTGAAGAGTTGTTTGACTAAGCTGGGAGGCGGACAAGGGGGTTAGCGGGAGGAGGGGGAGAGCGAGGGGAGGAGAGGAGGGTTGTTGGGGGAATGCTGGAGGGGGGGAAGGGGAAGTGGATGTACCGTTCGCTCTCCCCCATCCACTTGCTGACCAAGTCACTACTGCTAACACTGAAAAAAGTACTATTCGCCTCTGTCGCCACCGCTTTTGCTAGGAAACTTTTTCCCGTTCCCGGGGGGCCATAGAGTAGTATCCCCTTCCACGGTTGGCGTTTGCCGACGAATAGATGTGGGAATTTGATAGGGAGGATGACGGCTTCTTTGAGGGCTTCCTTGGCTTTTTCCAGCCCGGCGACGTCTTCCCATTTTATGTTGGGTTTGTCGGTGAGGATAGCGCCAGCGAGGGCGCCGCGGAGTTTTTTGGCGTCGGGGTCGGTTTCGTCGTCGTCGTCGTCGTTCCTGTCCCACCTCATATTCAGCTCTTGTACTACCGGTTGTGATTCTGCCTGCCTGCCCACAGTATGCACATAGCGTAGAGGTGAGGATTCAAAACTCACTTCCCCTTTCCCCCACCCCCTGACACCTTCCCATTACTCCCCACAGCAGCCGGTTTCTTCTTCCCCTTGTCCTCGCCCGCCAGATGCTGTTTCAGCTTCTCCGCCCGCTCCATGTACTCCCCCGCCTTCCCCCTGATCATTTCTTTGCTCTTGGCATTCTTCTCCCATTTCAGCGCTAACATGAACAGTTCTAAGGACTGGTAGTAGAGTTGGTAGGCCTTTTCATATTCGCCTCCGGTGTCGCTTTCGATTGCCTTCTTGACAACTTCGATCGCGCGGCCGAGGAAGTCCGTGTTGGACATTTTGGGAGCCGGGGGGGGGGTTGCGGTAGAGGGTGTATGTTTTGAAATGGGCCGGTGAAGAGGGAACGGTCTCTCACTGTCTGGAATGGAGGTATTCGGGAGTAGGTAGAGGCCGGAGACTGCAAAGGGTGTTAGAAGACGTTAATCAATTCAACGCGCTCAAGTTGAAAGGTTTACCTGGAAACGGAGAGTATCATGCTTAAAACGCAGCGATCCGTATGATATCTGTACCGGTAGCGTGGCAGTATGCTGGGAGAAAGAAGCAGTAAACAAGTAGGAATGACGCAGCAAAATATCAGCCCTAGCCCTATAAGTCCAGACTTAAGCACCATCCACCACCAACGCTTCCTACCATCTCTCCTCTCAGATATCCTCTATTCGACAATGGCAGAAGACCAAAAGCGCCTCCAATCCCTCTCCGACTCCTACCAGAAACTCCAAACAGGTCCGCCCTTCCCCAGCCGGTTCCCACAATTCCCTCCTACTGACTTGCGCTCTCGAGACCTCCAAGCCACAATCTCTGCCCGCCAAAAACTCGAGTCCCAACAACAAGAGAACAAGGGCGTGCAAACAGTCCTCCCTCCCCATCCTCTCTCCCCTCTTCCCTACACCCTTTTCCCTCCCCCAACACCCTTACCACCCAACCATGCCTTGACTGACAGCTCTCGATCAGGAATTCTCCACCCTACCACAAGAAGCGAACATCTACAAGCTAGTCGGCCCAGTGCTACTGAAGCAGGAAAGAAGCGAGGCCGTGCTGGCCGTGGAGGGGAGGTTAGAATTTATCGAGAAGGAGATGTAGGTTTACCTACCCTTCCTACGACCCCCAGGGGCGGAATCAGAGGATGGGAAGTGTGAAAGCAGGAAAAGACGAAATACGAGAATGGGAAGATGGGGGAGCCATGTGGAGAATGAGGGGTGATTCGCGAATCACAGGCTGATCGTGCCCTACAGCAAGAGGATCGAAGGCCAGATTCAGGAGATGCAGGCTGAGAGCGAGAGCAAGAAGATGGAGGTGCGGTTTCCCCGCTGCGGTCTCCCTGTCGTGGGTGATTCTTCTGTTGCGGAATAGTTTGGTGACGAGGGATAGGTCTACCAATTGCAAACGCAGATGCAGCCGGGGCAGTCGTGAAAGGGATCATGAGAGGGGTCCTAGTCCTGGGAAGGTGTGTAGGAGAGTATTTCTCAGGGTGGAGCGAGAGGTATGTGTGCGCTTTCTAGCTTCCGGTTGCTTGTCCTTGGCTTATGCTTTAGATGTGTAGACGACCTGTAGGCAGGTCGTCTCGATAACTAGGTTAGCTCGTTAGCTACAACGTGAGCGGCTGCACCATTGCTCAGGAAGGTAACATGAAGGAGAAGCTAGTGGTGGGATATATTGTGAAGGACCTGGAACAGTGGCAAAGAAGCTTACTGCAACCGTACACCATGGACGCGAAGCCGGCGTAAAGTTGAGACATTACGCGCTTGAGCCAGGCGGTGGGCCATGCGCTACTGATTCAGAAACCTCTATAGATCTCCTAGATCCTTTGTACGATATCGCCTAGATGTCGTCAAATGCAACCCAGCCTTTCCCTTCGGATAATCCGTTGCTTCACTGTCAGCCCCAGGGCTTCCCGACCCAATCGCGTCTCAGCGCCAAGGACGAAACACACGCCTACTACTCATAGCTCTCCACCCACAGCACCTTCTACTTCGTTCAGACCTTCTTTCACACCATCTTCGTTGCGTCGCCAGCCGTCAGTAACCAACTTGGCGATGTTCATGCCCATCAATGAGCTAGTCTCCATCGTAGATATGAAACTTTCGATGCCGGACGTATACCACAAACCCCCCGCCCCTTTCCCTTCGCCTCCACCCTCTTCGTCTTGGAGGAAAACATCCTCAAACGTAACTCGCGGGTACTCGATAGGGTAGCTATTCCACTCTTTTCTCAAAATCCAAGAAATGGTTTCACGAGTCGTATCATCCTCATCAGAATAGAGAATTGAGATCATAGATTCCCGACTCATAGGCTCAGGGCTGAAGATCTTGTACAGGAATTCTTGCTCTGCGGTTGCCGGGTTGAGAGAGGTGCGTAGAGTGCTGATGCTGTAGAAATCTGGGGATTTGCCCTGGGGGTTGGGGGTGGTGAGAATGGTTCTCGGTACTTTAGAGGAGGGGTGAAGGTGGAAGAAGAGGGGGTTGAGTGTGTATGGGGAGGTGAAGAGCGTGACGTGTAGGTGAACGTAGGGGATAGTGGATGGGGGCTTGAGCGGCGGAGGCGAGAGGGTTAGGTCTGCGTATTGGAGAGGGGAGGCTAGGATAATGGTATCGTAACTCGCAGTCGTGATAACCATAGAATTCGGTTTGGGGAGCACATCCCAAGCAGGGTAGGGGACTGAGGTGAGATCGTACGAGCCGTCTGATTGCTTGGTGATGGAGGTGACAGACGTGTTGCGGTGAACCATTGCGCGTGAAGCGCTAAGCATATGCGAGAAGATTTGCCAGTTGCCTCCCCGTACGGACATGGCGCCGCTGGTGGCCATGCAGACCATTGTCTCGAGCCCGTGGATGGTATCGAGGTTCTGGGCGTAGTTGACGCGTGTGCTGGCTTGGATTATGTCGGTTGAAAAGGGGGCCTCGATATTGTTCCCTTTCAAATACTGTTCCCCCGTGGAAGCGATGATGTCTGTCAAGCCTACGTCGTAGATAGTCTGGGAGAGATCCGAGAACGGAAAATGTGGCGCGTCGTACATCTTGAAGAATTTGCCCGTTGTCTCCTTCATCAAATTCTGAGTTCGAATGGGCGCGAGGCCGTACTTCCAGAGCAATTTCGCTCCGGTCCACCAGTTGGAGTCTTCGCTGCTCTGCATGTAGACCCATGCCTCGCCATTGTACACGCCTAACGTATTTGGTATCTTGTTGCCATCGCCAGCACCCAAGCCATCGGTTGAGAGGCCAAATCTTTCCACAGCCGAGACAAGATTCCTGTTCACTTTGACAAAGATGCTTGCACCGAGCTCGACAGGCTGCGCAGGATCGTCATATGCATCGACTGTCGTAGACCGACCACCGATGTAATCATTACGCTCATAGACTGTGATATTGATTCTGTTGCAACCATTGGTGTATCGTTTGATGTAGTAGGCTGCAGATGTACCTGCTGAGCCAGCACCTGTAGGGGTGTCAGATTTGTTAGCAGTGTTGAAGATGGAAAGGCGCTCTCACCAATGATGGCTACCCTTTTGACAGGCTCATTCGGGTCGCAAGGGAACAGCGCAGTCTGCACCAGAGGTAGATACGGCTGTTGATCAGTCCGAGTGGGGTAGAATGACCAGTATGCAGTTGCTAAGCATAGCAGCGGTATGGCAAGGTACAACCATCGAGATGCTGGCCTCGGCCTGGGGACCTTTGATGAATCTCTTGAATCCATGCTCTTTGTTTGCCAAATGAGAGTAGACCGGTCACGGGTGTGCTACCTTGTCTATCGGCTTTCAAGCATGAAGCTTGCGATGCTGTGGGTATGAATCTTAAAGAGGAAGATGTCAATGTTGTGTGGGGGACTAAGCGTCAACATGTGGGGTCTGCGTCTCGCATATGGTCCCCTAATGATGATGCTAATGCCGCGTAAACAAACAGACAACGATTGTAAAAGCAATATCATGGGAAAGGAACAGATTCCAGACAGTGAGAGAGGAATTTCTCGCATGATATCAAGTCTTATATCACCTTAGCGCCTACTAGCCTCACTGCAATTCTACAGTTCTCTATAGAAGACGATGGGTCCTTAATTGCTTATTAATATGCAACTTCTACCTTTAGGAGGCGATATCTTGAGTATGTCTAGCTGGCATTAAATTGGAGCTATGCAAGCACTATCCGGATGCGAACAATTTCCAGTGCGAGGGGTCTTAAAGAACGAAGTTATGAAAGAGTATAAACAACTTCGTGAATTCAGGGCGGGGAACAGTGCTTTCAGATACATAATCGTTCCAATTGTATTTTACCGAAAACCCTAAGTCATATTTCTCAGACCTCCCGATCCATAAATGGAAGAGTTTCTCGAAAGCGCCTCGACGGCTTTGAATCCTTAGGGCATGACCGAGTTACACATGTACCTTACAACCGCTAGAACGAATATATTCATGCATGAGGCAATGCATCGTTGCTCCCGAGTGGAATATGCGCCTCGACACCAGTCGGCCATGTTGAACTCGACATGCCTCTGCTGACCTGTGACAAATTTCCATACCCGGTCAAGTTGGTAGACATGTCGCCCGTTATTTGGTCGGCCCAGAGGACTGTAAGGTACTCGGGAAGGCCTGATGCAGTGGACCTGGATACAGCCAGAGGTGAGTAGGATGATTGATTGCCATTTGATGTTAGCGCTGGGGCTACAACGAGTGGCTCGCTCAGGCTATGGCTTTCTTGATAATTCACCGAACCTGGGATTCCAGTGATGGTGAGTTCATGAATACCAGCAATTGCTGTTTGGGCATTTGAGGCATATTGATAGCAATAGGTTGTACCGTTATGGGACAAGACTGCAAGATCGGAGTCGTCATGTTCTAGGTAACCTTGGACATGGAGACCTGATACATCTAATTAGAATATTCGGTTAAGTCTTTATCAAAAGGGTTATTCATACCATTGCGATATTCACCCGTAGAGTCGTTCAGGGCAATGTACGACTCTTGTAAGGTCTGGCTACCAGAGGAATAGAAGAGTCGTAATATTTTAGCGCTCTCATCGATTGTGGCGGCTAGACGGGAGTTGGGCCACGGGCCAATAATTTCTGCCCCTTTTTCCCAAGTGTCGCTATCTTGCCTCCAAACCATCTCCTGAACATACAGGGTTCCGTTCCCTAGTTGCGCGTGGTAAAAGAGTCGTATTCCTGGTCCAGAATAGAAATTCTTGGAGTACACCGCCGCCATTGAATAGCTGTCCCATGCATTCACTGGATCATTGTTGCCTAGAGGTACGCTCATGTTGCCTATAGCTGGCAGAACTAAGCTGTTTAGATTTGCTGGACCCCAGGCAGAAGTAAGATTTGCGTAGGTCATCCTTTTCTCCTGTACAAATCCGTCCACGCCAACGTAGAACATACTACTCTTCATTTGTTGTCAGATATTTAGGGAGGGAAACATACATAAACGATCTGCCTACCTGTTGTGCATTACCATTAGGGTACGTCGTATTCAGGTATGTCACAGTGGCAATGCCAGTATGGTTCATTGCATCAGTAAGAATGGGTCTACTCCATTTCAGCATGCGGTATATTCAAAGCATTTATAGTGCTTACGCTGCCGCTTGCCACCCCGTTGTTCCATTGTACAATGCTTCCTTGATGTTTCCGAGAAGAGATTGGTAATAAACTCGATAGATTTGGCGGTCTTCAGCAGTACCATTGCCGCCCTGGTCGTAGGAGATGACATTGAGAGGTGAGCCTTCCATGACGTCGGCCGACCTACGTACCAAGTTGTCAACGAACGTACACCTCGCGCGAGTTGAGTCGCACTCACTTTGGAGGTACAAAGACGGGGACAATGGTTTGATTTTCCGGATGAGGAGGTGCAGTTGGTGTGGCTGGTTTGGCCTGGTTGTTTCGTGCATGCATAACTCCAACAACTCCTCCTATCACTGCTCCCGCAGCTGCGAATGCCAGGATCAAACCCAAGAGTTCCCAGAAATGTCTTCGTTTCAAGCCACATATCCTTCGCTGGGGAGCCTTTGGGGCTATTTTTGACTCACTATCCAGGCCTGCTTTACCCAGGCCGCTTGTAGTCGGGCTGAAGCAATCTGTGTAAGCTGTGTCCGGAGAGGCAAGGCTTTCCCACCTTGTGAGGCCTTTTTTCGAAAGACTACTCTGATGGACACGAGTTTGCTTTTCATTAAGATAGTTTTCACGCGGGTCAAAGTCGTCATCTAGAAGGCCTTGCGCTTTCGATGAGTCCAGATGCTTATCAATGTTTTCCCGTGCTCGGGTGTCGATTTGTAACCCTTCGTAGTCTCCTCTGTCGACCGGCGACTGGATTCCATCATTAGGTTTCCGATATTCTCCAAGCCATCTGTATTCAACGCGTTGACATACCTTCTCGCAATTACCAGCAGATTCTGCGCTCATTATGAAGTCCCTTACTCCAACCTCCCGAGCCTAGAGGGTGTTGCTGAATTGGATTGGCAGCCAATGTAGTATACATTCGAGCTCACATATATTGTGGGGTCAGACTAGAGTATCTTCCGAATGTAACCCAATAGACCGAAAGGGGTGGCAGTCTTAGACCTATAGCCAATCTGGAATGCACATGCGCACGAGAAAAGGATGCGCCTCTAGGCTCGTCTCATCGGTCCTGTTTTAACGTAGAAGCTCCATTAGAGCGAAAGCAGGCGCATGGTAGTAGACGATAGGCCACGACTTTGGCGGGCGCTGCGTCGATAGCCCTTCAGTCAGACGCAATGCTACGCCACTTACTCATTAAGATCTTTGGCCTTGCAGCCCATGCTGCACTTGGCATTTTTAGTAGCTTGCCGTTAAAACGTTTCAGGCTCAAACGAGGATCATGAGCCCTGTTATTTCTGATCCAGATGGCATCACTAGTCCTTGTCAGTCCTTAAAACCAAAGAGCTACCGTAATTACAGTCGACCGCGCTGGGAATAAAGCAAACAAAAACACGTTTCCTTTCTTCGGCATGGACGACGCAATTTACCCATTGCAAGCGCATTACTGCTATCGATGGCTGGATGTGGAAGACATGACACGAGGCGCATTTAGGGGGATTCCGCCTTTTGTGGCTTGGTCACAAGTAGGCCACAAGGGGGGAAGCCCATGCTTCCATGGATGGTCCCGAACAATTCTCCGAGTGGAAGAGCTGTGTCACCTGGCAAACCCTTTTTCAACGTGAAATAGCAGAATCAGTGTGAGGGGCGGCGGGGGTGGAGAATCTACGCGTCGAACCTCGAATGGCGCGCTTATAATGTCTCGCCTAATTAGTGTATCGTGCGTGTAACTCGCATGCACACCTCGTATTTTCATGGCCCAAGCCTCGCTCTAGATGATTTGCTCGAAGACTTCTAAAGCCTGAAACTGGACCAATGCAATCTCTAGAGCCTGGTCCAATGAAGACGAGATGCAGACGAAGTAAGAATGTGATGATCTTTTCTTTCACCTATCAAAATTGAAGTTAGGTTTTGGCCTTAAATCAAGCTTGAATGTGGCCCAGGAGATAGAACCGAAAAGGCCAAATATCAAAGCCTTACTTTTGGCATGCTCTATGTCACCCCCTGGTCGGTAACAACGAAAACTTGCACCCGCGCACAATGCGGCCCACGATTAGTCTGATTGATGGAGGGTTGGAAATCTCAACTGATCGTTCGTACCGGCCATCAGGCGCAAGCGGCATGTAAGGAGAGCCTCGCCTTTCCAACAGTTAGAGGTTCCCGGAGGAGGCGCAGCTTATCTGAAGTGGAACGCTCGGGAGTGTTTATTTCACCATGACCTCCTTGGAAGGCTTGGATATGTCCTCGGCGCTGGGATCGGCCTTCCGCAAACAGTTCGTGTGGGTGGCCACCAATCCTTGTTTTGTGTTTCGCAAAAGTCGAGATTATAAAAAAAATAAGTCCTCGGTAGGTTCTAAAGTCAGTGCAGAACAACATCAAGGTCGACGGCAGGCCAACACCGAGCCTTTGCGGCAAGCGGTAGTACCAATGTTTCATTTTTACGAGACCTATGTTGGATGTCTTGATCCCCTTCATTCTTCACTCGCATCTCGAGGCATGTGCACGTTCATGAGACCCATCAAATTGCCAGCTGGACCAGACATTCCCCCCTGGCTCTTGAAACTCTCCAGCACGTTCTTCGCAAGATTGTATTGATGGTTCCTGGATTCTGCCTTCTGCACGCCTGAAACATCTGTATCAGCTTCCAATGTTGGTGGCTCGTTCATCCTTTGGAATATGGGGCCCGTAACCTTCAACGATAATACTGTGTCTTCTTCGTTAGGATCCAAAGTGAGGGCGCCAGCTTCGCGCAATTCTTTCTCGGTTTCTGCCATGGCTTGGCAAATCCCTTCACCTTCATCTGACGAGCTGCTCACAGCGTCCGCTCTGCGGTCTGCAGTTTTCAGATTGTGATTCAAGTTGGTGTCTTGGCTCTTTCTTGTGCGTTTCGGCTTGCCCTCCATCAGTTCTTTCATTACACCCGGCGGCATCCCCATCATCTCCCTCATCATGGAACTAAATTCGTCCTCGTCGAATTCTTCGTCCATGCTTTCAATTTCCGCATCAAGGTCCTCTGTCGATGAACCATCCTGGTCGCTGTCTTCATCGTCATCATCATCCATCTCATCATGTTCAGCGCCTTCAGCTCCCGCACTATCGTCCTCTAGGAATTCCTCAAACTTCGCAACCATCTTACGCAGACTTTCTTGAGCGCCCTTATCCCCAAATCCCGTACCTCCGCCGAGAGAGGATCCTCGAGCCTTCCCGTCAAGCTCCCTCTCAAAGTCCTCGAAATCAATGTCAAGCCAGCTTTCATCATCTTCTTGCATACCCCAATTGCGGACGTCGGTATCTGAGGGCAGTGAAGCTTCTTCTTCTTTGAGATCATCCAAGAATAGCTTAATCTCACGAACAGCCTTCATATCCTTGTTGTGCGGATCTGACATAAGCATCTCAAAGCCACAACAAATTTTCATGCCCATCTCTGCTTTTGATTTGTCTACTGACTTTGCGTTGATTGTAGCTGTAACCCAAGAGGCAGGAACTTCAAACTGTTGGCTCTTTAGTTGTGCATAGCCAACCCGGGTGAAAGCGACAGACATCGAGACAAAATCCATCGGGCCAAAGTGAAGTGCACTGTAATTTTTCGTTTGTAGAGGGCGCAATGCTACTAGATCGCGGAGATAGAAAGCCTCCACGGCTGGGCTGATATAAGATACATCTTTGTGGAGTAAGTATGCCAACTTTCTTGGAATCCTTACAACAGCATGATGTAGACTATCAGGTATCTGCTGTGGGTAGTTGCGCAGTCGATAGAATGCTTCGGTCTCCATCTTCGGAGAGTGTAGAAGCCTGGGCTGGGCTTTCTCCAAGCAAAAAAAAGCAGCATCCAGGTCCAATTCATCGGACTCTGAGTTGATAGTTGAACATTTGCCACCAGGCTTGTCCAGAGGTATTATCAGCAGCTTCCCATTATTAATCCAAACTCTGAAATCTGCGATTTCGGGATTCAACCATAGTGGAAGAGCGTTCGCCGCTTCGCTGAGAAGGAACTGACCATCGGTATCGACGACCCTAGTCCATGTCTGTGGAAATTGTTTGCTAAGCTCTCGTAAAATGTAGACAATGAGCCACTCGTCTGTAACAGAGTCTCCGAAATTGGTACGGCCACGCAGGAAATTGCGGGCGCCTTCTCGTTCGAGTAAAAGCTGAAACTCTTCTCGTTGCCATATGAAGCCTTTCAGGAGCTTCTTGGTCAGTCTGGTTGCCGCACTTTGTACCTCGCGCAGTTGGTTTCGTAGTTCCAGGTCTTTGAGATTAGAGTCAATTATGTAGATAGTGTATTCAGCACAGTCCTCTGGTAGAGCTTTGGGAAATCCATCAAACCCTTCGCCGAACCATTTGAGATCATCCTGCTTTGGATTCATAGCGAGGAAAATGTTGATGACTGCAACTCTCAGACTCACGCGAGAGCCATCTGAAGGGTTTTAGCGCGGCTCCGGCGGATAGGGCTGAAAGTCTTGGCAACTAAGACTGTTCTTGGGGAAGCTTAGCCGATTTTGTTTACTCTTTCTCGAACCTTTCAGACACGTCAAACTTCTTTCATGAATCGACGTGTTAGAACAACAATATGACTGGGGAATTTCAAGGCATGGTTCGGTGATTGTTAGGCTTCTTCAATGCTCTTATCTTCGCCATGGCCTGCGCCGACACTCCACGCACTGATGCCGGGAACGCAACCTACATGAGCAACGGCCAGAACCTCGAAAACTTCTCCGTCGAGAACTCCTTCCTATCACCACTCAAGCGCAAAGATGACATTATTTCGGCAATGCGGAGTGAGCGTGGTATTAGCCTCAGGACTCCCAGAGCACGCGTGCCCTTCTCAGATCGAAGAAATTTGCCTACAGCACCAGGAAGAGGCGAGTTCACACCACTACTCCACACCGTCGCAAAGAAGAATTTGGAGCGCAATGCCAAACTCAGTGGAGCACCTGAGACACCTGCATTCCTTAAGGCTGGCTATCAGGGAAGTGCGAGCCCTGCTTTACCTGGTGGAGAGGCGTCTGTAATCTACGGGAGCGAATTGGGCAGCTCAGTAGTTGGCGACAGCGATGGAGCCCCGATGCCGCAGATTGCTAGTAGCAGTGCACAGTCGACACCGTTGGCCACATTGCCGAAGCGTGAAGCTACTGGGGTCTTGAATGATCAAGGGAGTCTAATGACTCTGAGGGAGCAGGAGAATGTTCGATTCCTGTCAAAGTCGTTGAAGATCTAGGACTAACAAGATCGTAGATAATCAACAAGATAGAGAAGGAGAATTTTGGCCTTAAGCTCAAGATTCATTTTCTAGAGGACGCATTACGGAAAACTGGCCCCGGCTTCAACGAGGCTGCTCTCAAGGAAAATACAGACCTCAAGGTTGATCGGATAACCTTACAAAAGGAACTCACCAGATGCAAGAAAACGTTGATTCAAGCAGAACGTGATGTTGAAGCCTATCGCCGCCATTTGGAAGAAGATCAGGAGAAGGCGCGGCATGAGCACACAGATGAAGGAATCAAAGAAGAATTGGAAGAGTTGAGAAAAGGCCTAGCATCAAAGGAAACAGAGCTGGAGGGACTGCGCCAAATCCTCGATGCTTCCGAAGGCAAAGACGATGAGCTTGAAAAATTGAAGGGCGATATTGAAGATCTCCAAGCAGATCTCAGGGAGAAAGATCGCCTCATTGATGAACGAGACGACGAGATTGACAGAGTCAAGGCACAAGCTAGCAAAGATTCCGAGGAACTGGACGAAGTCTATGCCGAGCTCGAAGCAGAGAAGAGACGTGCGGAGGAGCGCCAAGATTCTACCGATTATGATTCTAAATTGAACGAGGTGCAGGAAGAGCTGCAAGAAGCCTTAGAGGCAAAGCAACAGGCTGAGGATAACCTAGAAGAGGTAAACATCTTTTTTGTTACTATCTTTCGCCAAAGATAGGCTAATGTTCTCTCTAGATCCGTGACGAGATGTCCAACAAGTCCGTAACCACTAAAGGCTTAAGCCGGCAGTTGGAAGAGAAGGCCAACAAGCTCCAGGACGACCTCACTGCCCTTCGAGACAAATATAGCCAACTCCAGGCCGATTTGGAAGATAAGTCGAAACATGCGAAGAAGATCGAGGAAAAGCTCCTGGATCATGAGCAGGATGCCGACGTGCGGGACCAAAAATTGAGGGACCAGAACGAGCTCCTTCGCAATGACCATGACTCTTTGGTCAAAAAATGTGAGTCCCTAACTGGTTTGTATCAGCACGCGATCAAGGAAGTAGAAAAAAGGTCGGAAGAGAAGGATCTCTTGCATTCCAGACATGACGCTCTCACGTCGGAATCCCAAGCGCTGCAGAAAGATCTATCGAAAGCCCATTCGAGAGTCCAAGAAGTTGAATACGACTTGGAGAACGAGAAGCATTACGCCGAGGAGAATGAACGTCGACTACGTTCTGAAGCCAAAGATGAGATTACCCGTTTGACTGAGGAGATCGACAGTGTGCATCGCGAGATCGCAGACAAGGAAACCCGGTCTGACGCTGATCATGACCTTTGGGATAGCCAACGTCGAGGGCTACAATCGCAGAAGGAGAGAGCCGAAGAGCAAGCCGCCGGTCTGCAGCGGACTATCGACAAGTTGCAGGAAATTGAAGGCACGCTGTCCAGCCGAGAATACAAGCTACAGGAAGCCCTTGAAAGCGAAAAGCAGCGACACAGGAGTGAGAAGGCCGTTATGGAGCGTCAAATCAAGGACCTGAACGACGATGTTGAAGAGAAACGTCGAATGTTCGAGGATCTTCGGTCAGACTTGTCTCAGGCCAAAGAGGAGCTACGTGTAAGCCAGCGTCAACACAAAGCCGCTGAAGAGAAGGTTCAAGCTTTAGAAGACGAGGTGGAAGTTCTGCAGAGTGGCCTCGACGAAGAAACCGAGAAGGGCAAGGAGGAGATTGAGTCACTCGAAAAACAAGCCGAAACGCTACGGCATCAACTTGCTGCCGCGCAAGAGGACCTGGAAGAGGCTCGGTCCGCCAGCAATGGAGAAAGCAGTCCCAACAACGAGATCAAGATGAAACTGCATGATGTCGAGGAGCAATTACGTAACGTCATGTTGGAGAAGCTATCGCTACAGGATGGCCTCGCGATCAAGAACCTCAAGTTACATCAATTGCAAGCTTCATTGGCCGAAGTGGAACTTGGTCGCGACGAGATGAGGAACCGAATGGAAGGAATGCAGAGTCAGGAAGACGTCGCAGCCGAGTTGAGTTTGATTCATCAGGACTTGTCTGCAGCAAGAAAGAAAGAAATCGAGTATCTACAACGCGAAACAGCGCAGAAGGAAATTGTAAAAGATCTCAAGCAAAAGGTCACCCAAATTGAGAGCCGGGCCCACGAAGCTGAAGCTGCTCGCGTAGCCGCTTTCTCGCCCAGGTCTTCCGTTGGCGACTCTAATCAAAAAAGCGAGCTAGTCGAGACGCAGCGTCAGCTCGCAGATGCCCGCCAGCAACTCAAGGAATCACGAGCCAAATCAAAGGACGATCTCAAGTTCCTACAGCACAAACTCACAGACTGTGAGAAGCAAATACAAGCAAATCTGGACGCACATGAGCAACAACGCGACCAACTCGAAGCTGAAATCTACTCTCTTCGTCACGAGCAAGAATCCCTCGCCAGCAAAAACGCCACCGCAGCCCAGACCATCACTCGCCTCCGCAGCCGCATTTCGTCCTTAGAGCAAGATCTTCAAGTCCATCGCCAAACCGCAACATCAGACAATACCATTGCCGAAGAGCGCAAAGACCTACACGAGATGCTCAAAGACGCCAAACTCCAAGCTGAGGATCTCCAAGTACAAATTACCTCCCGAGAGACTTCCCTTGCAGCAGCCACCACACGAGAAAACGACCTACGCTCCCAACTGCGACGTGTCCGCGAAGAACGCAGCTTAGAAACTCAGAAAGCGAATGCTCTATCTAAGGAGCTAGATGATCTCCAGAAGCGCTACGAACGTGCAATCGACAGCCATTCGCGTCACCAACGCAAGTGGGATGAAGAGCGCAGAGCCATGGTCTCGAAAGTACGCTTTGCGAACACGTCTATCAGCACGCTCCCAGCGGATGATAGGGAGAAGCTAGAACAGCGGCACGGAGCCGAGCTGCGGGGGCTGGCGAAGCAGATCCAATGGCTGAGAGCTAAGTATCAGAGAGAGGAGGGGTTCAGGATGGGATTGGTGTACGAGAAGAGGGTTTTGATGATGCAGATTGAAATGTTTGAAGCTTGGTACGTGTTTCTTTGCCATCGTGTCCTACCTCACTCCTCCCTCCTTTCTCTCTCTCAAGATTTTCGCAAGCTGACGCCCCATTCTCAGCAACAAAATCGATCTCTCCCTCCTCCAGGAAATCGGCGTCCACCCAGCCAACGCAAAAGCATCCACGCGCTTACGTCTTGGGGACGCACTCAGAGGTGGGGCGCAGCAGAAACCGGACAAGAGGCCGTCGCTCAGAGCTGTGGGCTTTATGGTGCTAGCTAGTTGCCGCATGCAGAAGATGGCGGGGGAGTGGGCGGAGCAGAGGAAGATCAGGGAGGCGCTTGGGAGGAAGATGGAGGGGATGGCTATAGGGAAGGGAAGGAGGGTTAGTGGCAGGGGTTGAGCGTTAAGGGTTGAGAGTCGAGAATGAGGGCTGTTCTGCATTGGAGTGTGTTTGGATAGGGGGTTTGCATTATTAGTTCAATGAAATCACGCTCAAAACGCGCCAGGGGGGGTTTTGTTGGGTGGATTCCTATGATGACGATTTTTGCTGGTTGGAGAAAGAAGATTGTTTGCTTTCAAGCAATGCTGGCTGATAAAGATTTCCGTCTTTTGCTGTACACACGCTTCCCCTGGCCTGTTAATTTCTGACCCGAGTTTTTTCACGCTGCTCCCTAATCTTTCGTCCTCGATATCCATCTATCTTTCTTTAAAATCGCGATAAGACAGGGACGTTGGTCAATTGCACAGAGAAACAAGCTATGGAACGTGCATCATCGAGCAACATCTGTCTGTGTAGAGCTCGAGACACTCCTACACAAGGAGATTTTCAAGTATGAAGTCGTTGTACACAATTGAATCTTTTCTATCTGATAGGAGGGCATTCACAACAGCACAGGCCTGACAACACAGTCTTGATCACGGATTTCAGACGGTTTTCCCTGAGTTTGGCTACGTCGTGTTGAATTCAAGGAAAAGCTTTGAAGCCAAATCACGGGGAAAGGCTGATGGGTCTACTCCGGTAATGTCATTTGAAGATTTAGCAGGGCTTCGATATTTAGAGAAGATGTTAGAAGATCATTGGGTTTGTCAGGGAGGAGTTCAAGTCTTGTTATCAGAAAGATAAACGAGCTTTCGATGGTCTTCGAAGTTGATATAGCTGACCTGTGCCTCTCGCCTACACTAGGAGTTAGAGGCTAAGTAATTCTCTGCATCGCGGTGTCTGTCACTGTCGAAACGTGGTTCGGTATGCTTATCTTTAAGCCAATGCGTTGTCTATTAACGACGTTTCATGAGCAATGTCCTGCGTGAATGTAAGCCAGCTCTCTTTCCGTAATGTTTCTAGGGTCTTTGTCTAAGTTATGGGCTACAGATACAGCAGCTACGGCTATTTTAGAACCCCACGGACGCAGATTAGTACATGTGAGATGAGGAATGCTGTGAAGGCACCAAGCTATTGATCGTATGCTATATTAATCCAATTATGACATTCCCTCAAGGGCGCCTTGCTCTCCACATTAATACAAATTGAGGAGTAGAATTGGGAGAAGTGGTATGTAGGTACAGTAATAGGCGAGCATGAGATCTGCCAGCTGAATTCAAATCATAGGAAACGTTTGCTATTCAAGGGCAAGTTGACCTACCCAGGCTGAAGGCTCCAGACATGACCAAGACCTGGCAGCGAGAACTTTGCGGGCATCCCGTAAATCCTGTTTGCGGTGTAGCGATCTCGTGGTACGCGGTAGCATTGCCTTGTAATTTGTATGAGATTGTTAATTTAGGTGGGGTTCGATGCAGGTGATTGGAACTGTGCGGTATTTTGCAGAGGCATTCTTGGGCAAATCATGAGTACTGCCAGCCTCGAGATGTTAAGAGGATTTGGGGGGAAATTTGACGGGTATGCTGACAGAGGCATTAAGCAGATACGCTTCTTCTAACTCTGGGTGAGCATGTGAGATCAAGGAGTTGATAACGCGCCTTGGCTGTCAGTAAATCATATCGTGGTAGTCTTGACCTGCATAGTTGCACTCGGCATCAGGATCTCGTAGATCAGGGATATGCTGACGGCTTTCCAAGTCCCTCAGAAACCTCGGTTTCTTTTCGGTGTCTCCATCGTTGGATGCATCCACAGGCATGTTGAATTCCCAGCCACCCAGGGGACCGGTCATGGTTTCAAAAAGACGTAAGAAAATCATAGAAGGCTTCTTTCGGGAGACAAACTCGTCATCCAAGAATAGAGTATCGTTCGTGACAAAACCCATGGGACCGGCCTTTTCTCGCACCTGTCGAAATTGGGGTAAGATATATTTCTCGAACACTTCGTAGCCCTTCTCAAAAAGGACTACGAGTGTATCAAAGCCACAGAAAATCTTGACGTCAAGGTGCTCATCAATTTGTAGTCCAAGGAGTAGTTGAGCAATATCTTGCTTCTGGATATCGTTCCAGGGCGTGAAGCGATTATCTCTAAGTACTGCTTCCCAGGTCCTGGCGAGAAGTTCGTGCACAGCCTTCAATTTATATGCTGCCTCTGGTTTGAGGATGGTGTGGAAGATACTATATCTCATACCGGAACTGAATATGTGCAGATGTGAGAAACGAAGGCGTTCTTTGAAGCGAGCTTCATCTTCCATTTCTTCATCTAGTAGAAGGGACAACTCAGTCAGGAAGTGCTCAAGGAGTAGCAGATAGTACTGAAGATTTTCGGTATAGTTGCTGTGTGCTGCTGAGCCTTTTACTCCCAGAAAATGCACGTCGGCTATGGCATTAGCGATGCTCCTTGCATTGTGGCAACGGTCGGCATTGTTGAATATGTACTGATAGGTCGGTGGCCGATACATATCTAATGTCGTTGGTGGTCCTGACGATGTCAAGTCCAGTGGTATTCGGATTGGGAATAGATCCGAAGCAAAGCGAAAAAGATTCTCCTGAAGGAAAGCTGTGACAAGCTTTTTCTCGTTGTGGATGGCTGCATTATTGAAGTCGCGTGATGTCAGCCGAATACTCCGGAGGTCTCCAATACTTAGCAAAGATAGTATGTGGTATTTGAGGTCGAGAGGAAGGAGTACAAGATAGTTGCGGTACCTTGTCAGTAAGTAATCTACCAGGCTACTCTTCTAACGTGGCTTACAGATGAACCATGCCTCATAGGCAGCTGGCCCAAATTCTGGCTGGTTTAGGCTTCTGCAAAGGGAAAGATTCTTCACAATGCACGTTGTCAACATAAGTGTGCTGTGGCAGTTGACGCACCAATCCTGCTGATCCACTAATCAACTGACTAAACTGGTTATTCAACTATACTATCCTAGGTAGGTAATAAAGCTAGTTGATACTCCAATTGCTAACTATATTCGCAATAATATATTATTACCTTGATTATAAAATATTAGGCCTTAATTTTATAATATTAAGGTACCGCCTTTAGAATTTTCTCCTAGCTTTTTCGATTAATAAAATATATTTATTTTATTATTTATATTATAATATATATATAAAACGTTAAATAATAAATATAATATATTATAATATTTTTAAGATTTTTATTTTTATTTTTTTTAAAATATTTAAAATATTTAATATTAAAAATCTTAAAATCTTAATATTATTTTATATTTCCGTTTTTTTTTTATTTTTATTTATTTAGCTTTTTATTAAGCTTCCTATTAATAATATTATAATTAAAGCTCTTATATTTAATAAGGACTTTTTTTTTTTAATAAAAAAATAATTTATAAATTTCTTAGAAAATAAAATTAAAAATAAGAACTTTTTTTATCTCTTATATAAATAATATTGTATTTATAAATATTAATTATAATATTCTGATAATATACCTTTAAATAAAAAAAAGAATAATAATAAATTTAAGGCTTTAAACAAGTTTATATTTAATAAAGATAAATATATTTTTCGGAAATTAATAATAAATAAAAATATTATTTTTTAAATTAAATATATTATTATTTTATTAATTATTTATAATTTTATTAAATAAGTATATTTTCGTTTTTATTATATAAGATATAATAAGATTTAACTAGAAGTATAATATTTCTTTTATAATATTATTTAACAAGAAGTTAATTTCTTTATAGAATTTTATTAATATTATTAAGTTAATAATCTTTGGTATATTAAATTATTATTAATAATAATTTAATTATTTAATTTAAGTTAATAAGATTAAATAGATTTTGTTAATATATAAGATAATTTTTGTAATAAATATAAATAAATTATAATAATAATTATAAATATTCTTTTTTATAAAGTATTTAATATTATTTTAATATTTTAAAGAAAAATTTATAATAATATTAGATTTTAATAGTTTTATTATTAAAAAATAATACTTTAATAAAATAATTTATAATTTATAAATTATCTCTTATATATTAATCCTAAATTTAGATAGTTCTAGATTTAAATAATCTAAAATATATAATTATAAAGATAATTTATAAATAAATAAAAGTAATATTAATTTTATATTAAAATTTAATAACGAATTAATATTATTTTTATTTATCCGAAAACCCTTTTTTTATATTTTATTCTTAGCTAATTATTATAGATATATATAATTATTTTTCTAAGTATATATTCTTTTAGCCTTTCGTTGCTAAAAACCTATTTAATATTTGCGATAATTTCGCTATTTTCTTTATAATTTATAGCCTTATTAAAATCCTTTAATTTAATAATAATATTAAATTTAAAAAGGCCTTATTCTATTTTTTGTATTATTATAAAATTTATATTATTAATAATAATTTAAAATATTCTTAAATATAAGAAGTTATTAAAAGAATAAATAATATAATAAAAGACTATATTAATAGTTAAATAGAGATCAATTAAACGTTTTATTAAGTTTCTAAGTTAATTGAAATTTATATAATATATAATCTTATTAAATATACTTTAATATAAATACTTTTTTACTAAGTTTATTTCGGCTATTTCTTTATTATTAATAATAAGATTTAATTTAATCCTAAAAAGCAAAAGATAGTTATATTTATAAATAAAAATAAGGAATTTAATAATAATAAAGTTTTTATTAATTTAAATATTTCTTTTAATATCCCCGAATTTTATATATTTACTTTGTTAATATTAGCAAAAATATAATAAAATTTAGAATTAAAACTCGAATAATTTATTCTTAGCTAGCGATATTTTAATTATAATATAAGCCGAAATATTATTAATTTCCTTATTTATATTAAAAAATAATATAATATATTATTTATAAAAAAGATATTTAATAATAAAATCAAAAGTAAATAATTTAAAAAGCAAATATTTCTTTCTTCTTAATTATCTTAGCTTATAATATTATTAATATTATTTATAATTAATAATATATTAGCTTTAATAGCCCTTATAATAAATACGCCTTAAGTTTAATTATAGGCCGATAAAGAGATAGCTTGGAGGTTTAATATTAAAAATATTAATAAAAGTAATTATTTAAATAATTTATTAATTAATAAAATATTAATTTTAAATAATATATTTTATTTTTGCCTTTTTAAGTAATTAAGCCGTTTTTTAACTAAAAATATATTTTAAGAATTTAATTTAACTTTGCTAAATTTTGGTAATAAAGCTATTAAAAATTAATATTATTAAATTATTAATCTTTTTTTCTTTTAATATTTAAATAAAAAAATACAGTTATAAAGAATATTTATAAATAAAATAAAAATAATATTAAATTTTGATAATAGAGTTATTAAAAATTAATATTATTTTTAATTTATTTATAAACGTTTTTCCTATTTTTTTTAAAAATTTTAATTAATTATAAATTTTAGGTTTTTTTATATATTTTTATTTTCCTTTTTTATTTTATTTATTTTAATCTTTTTTTTTCTATTACTTCCGGGTATTAATTTATATATATTAAAGGCTCGCAAACGCTTTGCTACTATTTACGTTTAATAGCAAAAAAAATATAATACTTGTATTAAAGCGATAGCCCAGAAATTCTATTTTAATTATATTATTAAAATTCTATTAAAGAAGGGAGGAAGAGCTTTTATTATAAATAATAAAATAATTTATATTTGTATTTTTAACTATTATTAATATATTTATAAGCTATAAATATAATATAATATTATTAACCGTAAATATTTTATAAAAAATATTATACCGGTCTTGATAATATTAGCTAAAATAATTGAAATTCTTAATAATCTAATAAAGATTTCTTTAAAAAGGGCTACTTAAAAAGAGTTATAAATAAAAATATTAAGAATTTCCTATTAATATAAAAAGTTCCTTTATAATAAACGATATATTTGCGGAAAAGCTAAAAAATAATATATTTTCTTTTATTATAATATTAATATTCTATATAAGAATAAAGCTAAAGGGCTAGAATTTAATATTTATATTATAATAAATATTAATTAAAATAATATAGAAATAAGAAATAATATAAGGGAAGGTATTAACGGCCCTTAATATTAAAGGTATTTTTCGAAATTTTCAAAAAGTCTATATTTTTTAATTTTCCAATTTCTGATTAATAATAATAACGGTATAATTGCAATATATTTTCAATAAATATTTACTTTTTATTTATATATATTTAACTAATACCGAGTTAGTTATAAAATATTTTGAATATATAATTATCGTTATAAATAGATTTTTTATATTTTAATTAATAATAATAAATAATTAAATATTATTAGTTCAATTTATTATTAATATTATTAATAATAATTTATATAATTAATTATTTAATAAAATATAAAATATAATTTTATAAATTTTAAATAAATATTTATTAAATATAAGAATAAATACGTTAATAGTTCATTATCTTTATTTTGCGTATTTAATATATCGACTTAGCTATTCTAGAGAAATTTAAGTTTTGGACTTAAGAACGTCCCGAAATAACTGGCTATTCCGCCGATTTTTAATAATAATATAATTTAAATTTGGCGAAAAAAGCAGTTATTATAAAGCAATTATAAAAGGGGGAAAAATTCTTTATTGCAAATTTTTTTTTTGGTATATACCGTTTTAGGTATCTTATAATAATATTATTATAGCTGCTTGGGGGGGTATAATAAATATTATATTATATATAAGCTAATATTAAGGGAAAAACAACTTTTATTAAATAATTATTTAATATATTACTGCAGGTAATTAGGCTATCAACTAGGTAATTGGCTAATTACCTGTATTAATATATTAAATAGCTAATTATCAGTTGAATTGGCAATCCAACGTACGTTGATTGGCCAATCAACTAGATTGGTGCTTCAACTGCCACAGTGCTCTTGAGTATCCTGCTTGCTTGTAAGCACTGTCTCGATATGTGGTACCTCTTGCGTATTTATCCGGCTTGACTGCTTTACTAGAGCAGAGGTGGACATCTTAAGAGCGCTCGCAAGAAGGCAAACAGGCAATGTGTGTGAGGCGTTAGTGGGTAAAATCTTTGCTATTGATCACGTGGACGAGCAAGGAACCCGAAAAGACCAGAAAATTCCCATTGATGTCTCATGATAGGATAGTCTTCTCGATTTGGACAATCCTAAACGCCTAACCTGCGAGCATCGCATGAGCCCTCGTCTTAGGCTTAGGTCAAACCAGTCACAGCCTCTACGCAAACGCTGCCTACAGAAGCCTGCAAGGCTTCCGCCTCAACAACACGCGGGCCAATGAAAACATCCAGGAGGGATCGATTCAGGCGTCACAATCAGGACTATGGCTTGCTTTCCCATCTTTAAAAGGCAAGAAGTCGGTCCTCTCTCTGCCTACGGCTCGTCGACAACCCATACCTGAATCCGAAGATGAAGGGCTAGCTGAGGGTGAACATCGGCCAACGTAGTGGTTCGGACATAGAAAGAAAGGAATCGCTATCCTATTAGCCAATGCTTTGATGTGATAGTAAAAGATTGTGGAATTGATATGCTACAGCTTGGTGTTTTGATGTTCAGGGCCAGATCGGGGGACCACATGCTACCCGTCACTCAATCTAGCCCAACATGGTCTAGCGCTTAGCTGATCCTCCTGCGCAGTGCTCTGTCGTATATCATACCCAGCATACCTACATCCCTCAAAGTTACTTGTGGAGAACTTAGAAAGGTGTGCTAAGATAGTTTCGCAAGTGATGCGCCGGTTGAGATTGTTCCCAATCACGACCAGGTTGCCCACGAACTTGCCTACTCATCGACGTTTCCACAGAGTGATGCGAGTCATTGGCCATTGATCCGAGGAACGCCCAAACGTCAATATGAATCACATCACTGTTGCATCTAACCTTTCACCAGATCTAGATAGCTTTATACTTGGTGGATACCTGCCCAATGGATGAATCTAGGTGGTTGGCCAATGGATGGGTTAGTGCTTCGATTTTATCAAGGGTTTCCACCAGTCGCGGGGTATCTCTTGTCGCAGAAGCTTCTTCAACTCATCTGGGAGATCTTCCTGCTCTATCTCCAAACGTTCCATAAATACTGTCTTCTGTCTAACTCCTTCATCAGACTCAGGCCTAGGAAGGCGGAGATGGTTAAAAACGGCCCCGTGAATCAAAGGCGAATGGGCTAAAATATCCTGACAACATTGTGCGCCACTGACTTCCGGTCCGCAACTGATGTCTCAAACGAGTCTAAGCCACCTCGCAGAGCTCGAAAATGGACCTGCTCCTTGAGCTATGCAGCAAATGACCCAGCCCCCGGTTCAAAAAAAGAGCACCAACAGAATATTTGAACGGCAGGATCTGTCATGTACGAGGTGTCACGAAGATTGAATTGATGGAACGGCAGTTTTGAGGATTTTACCAGAAGTTCATGCACAGCGGTTAATTGCAACGCTATCTTTGGTTCGAGCATGGAACGAAGAATCTGTTCTCCAGCAGCGGCTTCAAAATGGCAAGGCATACGCCCTTCATTTTGCAGAAGTCCAGGGCTCCTGGGGCGACGGTCGTTCCTGGCGCGACGATCGTCTTCGATTTCTTGATCCATCAGCTGGTGGTATTATTCTTGAGTCATTAGCTGACGATATTTGCAAAGGAAAAGATCCATAAGCAGAAGATAGTACTCCAGGTTTTCAACAAAATACCTAGACTTGAGGGGGTCATACCCTGCCGAGAAGTGTACTTTGATAAGTTCCTCAGTAATATCTGTGTGACAGCGGCGATCAAGCTCGTAGAGGTAAGCAAATTTGTTCTCATCGGATTCGGTAGTTGGGAAGAATGCTTAGCAAAGGCGAGGACGGGTTCTTGACGTCAAGCAATTCGTTTCCCAAAGTCCACTCGCGGAATACAACGTCTGTCCGAAGCTTCCGAAAATGTTTAAAGTCCATGTACGAGATGACTATCGCATCAATCTCGGCGGAAAATTTCCTAGGAAGCAATTTGCTGACAAGCCAATTGCTGTGGTAAGTCAGTCGCGAATCCTGCATTGATCTCACTAGCTTACTTCTTTTTCTCCTCTCGTCACCTGTGTCAAGTGTAGCATTCTGCAAAGCTGAAGACCTCTCGCGCTGAGGAGCCATGATATTCTTTCTCAATCAATTCCACGTGCCCAAATCCTCGTACCGCTATGCTGTCGAAGGGGAGAAATATTTTGAGATGAAGCAACATGGGCAAGATCTTTGACTCAAGAAATAATCTACCCACTCCCCATTTCTCAGGCGATTCAGGCTTCGATCACTGCTGATTTGTGGTATGTGTTCCAATACTGTCTTGTTTCACTGCCTGACCTCATGCGTAGTCGAGTGCGAATAGTAGGCCTAAGAGAATTGACGCCATTGCATCCTTAATGGTAGACAGTCAGGGACCACACATTGAATGCAAAATGGCTGCAAGATTTTCGGGTCCGGAAAGGATTCCAACTTTCTGGGCACAATGAATGTGCATGGGCAAGGGCGGCCTGGGCGTGAAAGAAGCCTAGGAGGCCCAAATAGCCATCTGTGTTGCCTAGGTTGCCTCATTTTGTGTTTCTAAGAGACGAATTTTCTGAATAACAAGGTTCCACCCTGTGCAAAGAAAAATTAGTATCACTTTTTACTGATCAGAAAGCATTCAATGTGTTTGCCTTTTTAAACGCCTTCCTTTTTGACCTACTACGACTCTATCGATGATTCCCAAGGATCGGGCCTCGAACTTATCAGGAAATTTGGAACCAGGAATGACACTATTTAAATTGCTGATACTAAGGGGCTGATCAACGCCCAGGAGCAACTGAGTTTTCGATCAGGACATCTGGAACTGTATCATGATGTATCTTTAAGCTCTCCAGAAATCGGTGCTCCATCTCAATTCCTTGGTACGTATCAAGCGTCGGGAGACCTAACGCCTTGAGAACAGTACTCGAGAAGATAAAGTCTTCCAGATTGAATGTCTTTGCAGAAATATCTGGGGTTAAAATGCCGATACTGCGTGGATCCAATTGGTTGTTGTGATATTTCATTCTCAGTTCGCCGAGCTTGTCTAACTCCGCTCCGAAGTGCAATTTGAGATCGTTGTCATCATCGTCAAAAAGCCCTGCTATCTTATCGAAGCTACTAACAGCTATAATGCCGACGTATTGGAAGCTCCTGACTCGGTCGCTACGTATGATGATGGTCGACCATTCGGCGTTGTCGAATTGTAGCATCGAATACGAGAGAAGGTTGATCACAGCGTTGAGTGGCCACGCCGCGCCTGGTCTGACTTTATTGGTCAAGATGCTCTTATGAACTTGAGTCTTAGTATCCGACAACCGCACCAAATCGAAGTTGTCGGAGGCGCCAGCAAATTTTGTTTCGATCACGTATGTCAAGTCCTGTTTGAGGTGATGAATGTAGTATTCCAGTAATAACAGATAGTACTGGAGATTTTGATGCACATTCGCAAATTTCGTAGAATCTACGACGTCCCCGAAAGATTTTACGGCAACGCCCTTTCCAAATTTCTCCACATTGCGGCAACGGCGGCAAACGTTTCTGAAGTAATCAAACTTGAGGCGATCTTCTGGCTGCTCTGCGGGGAATAGTCTGGAGGCGAATGCATACAAGGGTCTCTTGAGCCAACCTGCTACGAGACCTGATTCGCTGAATTCAACAGCGGCATGGTCACTTGCTGACGTCAACCGAAGGCTTCGAATGTCTTTCATATCTAGATGACTCTTCATCTGGTACTTGAGTTCGGCAGGGAGACGTAAGAGGAAATTTCTGAGCAAAATTAGCAAGGTTTAATCATCCTCTGGGATCGACTGGGTTAACTCTGTATCAACGTCTGGACCTTCGCCAGAGAATTCGCGATTTGTAGCCATGATGAAATCCCGTGCGCGGTTTGACAATTTGGAGTGCTCCCAGTGATTGTGAATCACTCAAAGATAGATTTGGAAAAGACAACTGCATGATTCTTGTGTTTAAGTAGGGTTTGTCCCTAAGTTTCGTGGGTGAGGAGGCCTGGACGCCGCCCGACATGGCAGGCCTGATTTTAGAGACGTTTTAGTGCAGTCAAGATATCAGGTCAGAGTATGCAGGCAACTCAAGAAGACGAATTAGGCAGGCCAGATAGAGGACGGTAACAGGGTCGTACCAGACCTTCTACCTTAAAGTACCTTCCTTTTCATACCTTTCAGTGGACAAGAATTGGAAGCTGTCAGCATTATACCAGACAGCAGGAGCCTTGTAGGCGTTCAGGCCACGAACCGCCATGGCGTCGAGAAAAATAGATGGATTTTAATATATAGCCTTCTTCGCCCATGACTGCCTAAACATCGCCTTTGACACAATCTCCAAAAGGGACTGCAAAGAGAGCAACGGGCAGGGGCTCAAGGGTCTGTTTATGTCTCGGTCAACGGAGCTGCTAAACCTGGTATATGTTCTTCGGCTAGTACTAAGAGCACGAGCCAGGCTGGAGTAGTGAGCGATGTTCTTACCAGACCGTAACAGTGGGAAAGCCAATCTCAAGGCTGAATCAAGGGGGAAGACGGCGGGTGCGAAGTTTTTCGGATGTTCCTCCAAATTACCAAACAAAATCTCGAAGCACGCTGCACAGAGGAGAAAAGAAAATTGGTATCCCAGGAGGGTGTGGCAGCATGGTTAATGTCATACAATTTGAACAGTCTCTTCAGCTTGTCTACCTCATTTCCGTCATTGAGCATGGTCTACGTTCTTAGAAAACACAAGAGAGAGCATTGAGCTTCCCCGCGTTTAATCCTGAAATTATACTGCCAGCAATTATTATGGTTGCCATGGCCGACAGCGTATGTATGCCTTCGATTGCCTTGATCATGGAGAGGGCTGACTGATCTCCATGGCCGATTAAGGCAACGGAATTCTGGACACTGCCTGACTAGAGCACCATGGATATTAAGAGCGTAATTGCCAGCGCTTTTTGGAGACGTAAACACACGTCTACCAGGTTGAGGAGATTGGTAATTTCACTACCTCGTCCAGGCTCTTTGAGAAACGCTACATTCACCCGCCTCTTGGGTTTGTTTTCGATCCTACTGAGAAAACAACACCATGAGACCCTGACCCCCTTTGGTGGTCAAGGAGCTCCCCCTTCAACCTTTCTACTTAAGCCATTGCCCACCTACAAAAGATGTCACATGGTACTCTTATCCTCGTAAAGCGCACAAATCATGCGAGAATAACCTTGCAACATTTGACCTTGGAAAGCTTTCACCAGAAATTTAAATCATGATCCTAGGTATAATGACACGCAAGGAGCTTGCAAAACTGAGCAAAGCCTCCAAGAATATGCAGAAGCTTGCCGCAAAGGCTGCTGCGTTGATATTGCATTCACGAAAGTTCAGGTCTCTCACCAACGTTTATTGGGACGGCACAACAGCCAGTAATCTCACAACTCGATTCTCGTGGACCATGTCTCTACGCCTAGATGATGCACGAACCTTGGCAATTCTGATCGCACGCATTGAAGTGCTGCCGTCACTCACCCAGCTCCCGAATAACGGGGATGAGTATCGGGCTATCGTTACCAACATTGCGTTTTGGCTGCTACAACTCGACGCATTCTGCGAGTTCAAGCGCCTTGAACTACGAGACCTCCCAAAAGATAAGAAAAGTGAAATTCCTATACATCCTACTATTCAAGGGAAGGCGCTCCCCGATGAACTGGATCTTCTTGTTTTCCAGGAACACTTCGTTCCAGAGGCGGTTGGCCCCATCTTCTACATCAAACAGCTACTCGTGAAGACTCTTTTCACAGTGTCAGGCGTATTTCAGTTGTAGAACCATTTACAGCCACTGATGATTGGCATGATGTGCGCTTCACGAGTTACGAGGGTTGTCTTCTATGGTGGGGTCTACAGGCAATAGCCCACCCTATCCGAGAAACAGACCGCCGCACTTGCACCAAGTATCTCAATCTACACCTTGCCCGAGTGTTTTGTGGACGAGAGTGCAAGAACCCGACAGTGTATAAGGCGGACTATAAGCCTCCTCTCACATCTCTAGCCAATGCTCAGATTGCATACCGGGATCGATTTACGATACCTCTATTCAGCGTGGTCTTGAGTCGTCGTAATGCCCACATGTTCGATCTTCCTGCTTAGAGCACTGAAGACGAGCAGAAACAAATAGACGAATTCAAGCGGGAGCTTGTCACTCAAAGGGGACCTAACAAGGATGTGGTACTGTCACCAGTGCCGGATTAGGTTTTCCGTGCAAGAGAAGGTAATTTCCCTTGTAGACACCGGTAACACATTCCTCCATAGACCGTTGTCTAAGATAGTATCGCGCCTTCAAGAGCGCCATATCCCAAATTCCCCTAGTACAATCAAGAATGTCCAGCATGATGCCTTCAGCCTGCAATGTTCTTTACATAGCCTGTACAGGAACTTACCAGATCAATTACTTCTCAAAAAACAAATACCTGTTTTCGCAGCGCAATAACTTGCAGATCATGGCATAATGTTATTCACAGCGTCAGTAGAGTAGTAGGAGAAAAGATGAACTTCAACAAATTCGTGCAAACATCATGGTGCCTCAGTGTGGTGAAACCATCCCACCGTTCAAGTAGCACAAAGTTCACAGCAAGGGTCACTTCACACCTACAGCACCGGGAGGACTTTGTACCTTGACTACTGCATCCACTCGAAAAGTACGACCTACGACCTATGTCGTAGTTGAAGCGCCAATCTATCTCATCCGCCAGTCAACTGACTAAATGGGCTATTTAACTGCCAAGCATGCAACTATCTTTGATAGGTAATAGATTAATTGTGGACGTAGTAGCTAACTATCTCTAAAATAATACACTGCCGCCTTAAATCAGTCTCCTAAAGCCCGTTAACCGTCCCGGCCTAAACGGCGCCCCTAAACGTCCCCCCCAAAATTGGTCGATGGAGAATTTTTTTCGCTTTTGCGTTGATCTTTAGGGGGACTATTTAAGGAACATTAATTAATGGGGACCACTTATGAGGAGCCCTGTAGGGGGAGCCGATCAAGGGGGACGTTGAAGGGGGTTGATCAGCGGCTTCAGATGAACAGCTATCCAACTGACGATTAAGGTATCAGCTAGGTGATTGGCCAATCACCTGCAATAATATGTTGAATAGACAATCGTCAGTTGAACTAGCATTCTAAGGTCAGTTGATTGGCCAATCATGTGCATTGGTGCGTCAACTGCATCGGTATACATTTATATCTTTGAACTGGGCTTTTATCCGAGAGTCTGTAAACATGTGTACCTTATAATAAGACGTGTGCTCACTTGATTGGCACCATAGGCTGGCCATCTCACTCCTCGTCGAGATTCTCAAAGTTTCGCCTTTCACCTAGACCGGCCTTGTTCTTCGTCATCCGAACATAAGAAGGCTCTCGCGCCATCACATTCAGCTAGTGCGTATGCTCGGACCCTTCGCCACCGCTAGTTTTATTCCGGCGGCTCACAATCGATGAAACCCCGAAGAAGCCGTAGTGGGCCACAGGGCGGAGGGAAGGGAGGCAGGCGCAGATGACAGCAACAGAGGTCTCGATGTCGGACCAGATGATAGGGTTGGTGTAATCCCAGGTGAAATCGGGGCCGACTTCGACGATGAAAGCGATGCGGACCGAGCTTATGATCACGATACTAGGAGGAGGAGCAAATCATCAGAAGTAGTAGTTTTAGCAGTATATTGGGAATCAGGCATCACTAACACACCGCCGAGCCCGAATATGCTGGTCAATGCAACCTTTTCCCTTGCGATGTCGGCAGACGCCATCCCGTCTGGACAGGAAGGACCAGGATGATGACGTTGCTGAGAATAATAACAATCGAATTGCCAAGGCAGAAGGCTCGTGAGTCGATACATGTCGCTTTGATTGTTTTATCCCAGTAGCCGTTAATAGGGTGGCAAGAGAAGATAGATACGAGCACGACTGCAACCCACCATCCTAAGATGAGAGCGATTACGAAATGGGTCATAATTCGAAAACGTTTATTTTCGAAGATTCGTCGGTAGAAGAGGAGGATGGATAATTTGGCGGTGGAAATTATGCTGGCGTACATGATTTCAAATGCGAATAACGCCTACAGATTATTAGCACAGGAAGTTCCATACAGATCTGATCGAAATGCTTACTTTAAGAACCAGAATGTACTTCATTTAAGCAACGGCGATTAAATGCTTGCCCGCCCCAAAGTGAACGACTACCGTGCATGCATCAGTCAGCCTAATCTGACTTCGACTCGGTCTTCAATTGGGTGTAGAGCGGAAGTAGGAATATGGATCTCGTACCTGTCACTGTGAGAGCGAAGTCGCCGATGTTGAAAAGCTGCGCAAAATGAGCTTGGACAATCGGCATGATCCCTTAGCAATGTTTCCAGACTAAACCGGCAACTATCACGTACTCATCGAGGGCTATGACCATTCTCTTCAATCTTCGCGACCAGAAACGCAGACCGACCGCCAAAATTGATAGCACCAGGAGAGGTATAGTTTCCCGGAGAATTTCCGGTTGGCCATGGCGTTCGGATCAGTTTTGAGCAAGGAAGGAGGGAGGCTCGTCATAGCGGTTTACAAGGAGACAGTAGCACAGCGATTGGAAGCACAGAGCCTGGCTCGATAATGAAGCGATTTTCATAAGCTAGATGCGATCACGACGGGCAAACAAGGGTAGATAAAAGCCATTGTTAAAAGCGAATCGATGAGAGTCTAGTGCTGAGTACGAATAAATGCTAGGACCTGGGCATTGGGCTGCAAATAACCAATGTGGTCACGCTACGGAGGTCAGCACAGGCAGGCACCTTGGTGCCACTTCCCCATGCGACCCCTTCCGGCGCAGCACTTCTCCATACGTGACTTTGACCGGCCCATGAAACAAAGAGAGGGACTTATTTGGTGGGGAAAAAGGTATTCAAGTGCAATATCCAACACTGAGAATTCGTATCGACAAGAACCCGGCTTTCTCTCAACATCTATCAAGACCATTGTTAAAGCCATGGCTTGAACGTTCTCCTACTGCCAGCAGTGGATGGGGGAAGTAACGCCACAACAAGGGTGATAACGTAAAATAACGAACCTCGACCGTATCCCCGCTAGCCACCGCTCAAGCAAGAATCTGCAGGGACCAGCTCTTGTCTGGCGGCTTGAAGGTCCGCGGTGGAAGATGTGGATAAGCCAAAAGGATGTTAATGGCTGTGTGTGTGTGTGTGTGTGTGTGTGTGTTTCCTACTCCCCCAGGCCCCTTTGAGGGCCTAGTTTAGCCCGTTATAGGGCCATATAAGGTTGAATATGTATATAAATCTAATTGATAGGAATATAAGCAACGGCAATTACTCTATATGTTTATATATATGAGAAGATTTTATTTTTTATTTTGCGTTTATTGTATAAACACGTTTATTAATTTTTATCAATTTGTAACTTTGAAGTTTCCTTTTTTTATTGATTATTTTTTTTTATTATATTTTCATCGATAAAGATAGCGAATCAGACGTAAAAATTCAATAAGGAAGATGTTATTTCTTATCGCATCTTTGAACAAGAAAGGCATACGTTTTATAATAATAAATTTTGAAAACTCGTCGAAGGAATCTCGTATCCTTTAGTAATCGGGGAATACATCGAACATCAATAAAGGAAGCCGTGAGTAATTTTATCGTTTTCTATGACTTGTATAGCAAAGAGACAAAAACATCTTATTGAACGCGTACATATTAGTATATGCGTCGACTTCCGGGGGGGTCATTGGCTCTCCTAATAGTGAGGTTAAGCTGTTAAAAGGTTCGTAGCCGGCACCACGTACAGGTTGATCCCATCCTGGCCTGTTAATGGCGGTGTGGGCAGAGGCACAGGAGTGTACGAGTAAGCGGGCCTCCGTGCCTCAGCAATAGCGCCGCTTGAGCAAGACCCGCAGATGAGTCTGAGGAGGGTGGAGGGGTTCGGGCGTCAGCCCTGTGGATGATGCTTTGCGTCTTGGGCGGCTCGGGCGGCGGCCAATGGCTGCACGTCCCGTCCCCTTATCCACAAGCCCCTTTGGGATGGCGCGTGGGGGGCAGGAAAAGCTGGAATGGCGCCCTCCTGGAGACGATCTCCCCATTGAACGCTATTAATTATAAGAGAACCTAGATATTTCCTTTACTGAACCCTCGCTAGCTTCCACATTCTATCTCAATATTCTAGGTACTCTGGGGTGCTGGTAGAAATAGATATAAAGTATCGTGGTGGGTGGTGAAGGCCGATGGAGGCATCGACTCTTGAAGGGTGCTAGTCCAGCTTTTTTCGTCCCACGAGCTAGGGTGACAATACTTGAGCCTCATTGGTAGTTTGGCTCTACATCCTGCGCCACGCAGCCTCAGAATTTTGGACTCGTCACTGCGCTCTCATCATTCTTTGCAACGGTGGCCTACACATGATGTGACTCAGTGCGGCATTATATGGGCTGTGATGTATCAACCGATACTAAACTCCATCGTGCTTCGTACCAATCTCTAGTGTCAAGCTTTTCGAATCTGTACATCATTCCTTTGACTATGACAGCCAATACTAACCAAGACCTCTGCACCGGCTATCGAGAGCTCTTGAGTCGCTTCAACGACACTGACGCTGAGCGGAACGAGACCATCAACGTATGCTTGCTCAGTGTGCACAGTGCAATGCAAGAAAGGCGAGACTAACAAGTGGGCAGAGACTGATCAGCGAATTGGAAAGGCTGCAAATCAAGCAGCAGGAGACATGCAAGAATTTGGAGATCTTCCAGAGCGCATGCCACCAATTACATGATCAGAAGGGCGAGCTGGAAGCCAGCATGGTCAGTGACGTACCATGTCCACAATAAAAGACGGGGCATGTTCTAATTGAAGCAATAAGAATGGTCGAGGTTTTGTTTTGGTCCTCCTTGACGCCGATGGGGATGACTATATTGTATGGGTCCCTCACTCGTCATACACGTTGTTGCTGACCACTCTGCCACTCAAAAGTTCCAGGAGCGGTTCCTCAATAAAAATGACATCGGTGGTAAAGATGCAGCGGACGAGATCCATGCTAGGACTAAGGAGTACCTGAAGAGTATCAAGATCGATCCTGACAATACGGAGATTCTCGTTCGAGCATATGCGAACGTCAAAAGTTTAGGGGAGGCCTGTGTTAGAAACGGGAAGATGTTGAAAGACGCGAAGCTGGAGTTATTTGCACAAGGTTTTACTCGGAGACACGCCCATTTCGATTTCGTCGATGTTGGGGCTGGCAAAGAGGAGGCCGATAACAAGATCAGAGGTTCGTGGTCACCGACGGTGCTTCCTCTCATCTATGGCTAAATTACTTCATAGAGTGTTTAAGCTTTTATCTTGGTAATTGGCATTGCAAGCACGTTATTCTCGGCGCTTGCCATGACAGCGGCTACGCATCTCATCTCGGCAGGTTTGCCTCTGACAATTCGACGCGTGATCGTATCACCTTGCTCCAAGGGAGCACAATGAGCCCTCGAATCAAGGCCTTGGGTTTTTCCCGCCCCCCACTGAGATTCGACTCGGTTTTTGCGGCCACCATGGGCCCAGTAGCTTCAAATTTATTGTCCTCGAGGGTTGTGCCTAAGTCCCCTACCGCAGGTCCTGTCACAACGCAGGTGCCTCCTCGTCCGTCGGGTCATTTCAACCCTACAGCTTTAACGGACCGGCTCGAGCTCGTGCGAGACGCCGAGGGAAGGCGTGTGGATAAGCCGTTGGACGTCGACCCGAATACGCCCTACATGCACGCCCTCCGCCGGTCCAATTTTTGCGGATATTACTGTCTGCGTGGCTTGTGCGACGTTTCCTGTGGGAAGAACCACTTTCCGCTGGCTTTGAACGCCCATGAGTTTGACTGCCTGTGGTATTTGATGCGTCAGGGTCTTTGTCACAAGGCTCGGAGGGGGAAGGATTGTGTAGATGCCAAGTGCATCTATGGACATCAGCCGCAGTCATGATAGATTGAGGTTGCGTTTAACCACGTTTCGTGTGGGCAGTTATGCGGCATCAGGGGGGGTCTCCTGGTTGGGGAACGCTGAGTGGTCGAGCTTTTGCGGTGTAGGTATCGTGATTAAGGATATAAGGGGTACGCAGTGGTCTTTAAGGTTTGCACAGTGTATGTAGGGTGCCAATTGTGTGCTATTAATGAGATTAGCCACGTGGTTGAGTCGTCTTGAGTATTCATCCTCTAAATAAGACTTGCCACGGTTTAACAGCGCCCATTTGAACAGTGTCCAAAGTTCAGCACCGCTGACAAATGGAGGAAAGAAACGGCAGTGACCTTATAGGTTGTGAATACAACCAGGATCTTGGACCTGATCACACGCTTCGCAGGCGGCTTTGAACACCAAACTTTAGAGAGGAACACAAGAAAGCCATCGAAGGCCTCTGTAGTTACCTCACAACCAGACCATCACGTTTAATCGCCAAAAGAGCGAGTACCAGGGAAAATCTCGCTCTGGGGCCCAACAGCGGACTGAAAGACCGCTGCACATGCTTCAATACCCAGATTCGAGAACTAGAAGTCAGGCGCGCAACAAATAAATCAGATCTGGTATGATCAACCCGTACTCTCCAATGCCCGTGGAAAGAACTTACAACTCATGTCAGCTCTCTTCAGTCCCTCCACTGAATATACATCGCCAATGCTTTATGCATTTACAAGCTTCAGCAAGCAGGAGAACAAGCAGGAAGCCAACGGGAACGTCGCGAGATACTCCTTAGCTCAAGCCAATTCAGCCTCACGCGGATACGACTCGTTCAAATTCAGAAGTCCTGCTCTTGAGTAATGTTGAGCCTTGTTCTGCCCCACCTCCTTACCCTGACAGCCGTTCGAGGCCTCAAGCACCTTCACCAAGGTCACGCCTTTCCTTCCACATTCGTCGTCATTCTTCTCGCGACTCGCAAGCACCTACCCAACGCAACGGACATTGGTAGCGAAGCCAGCTACGAGCAGGGAGGGCAAGAGGTTGGAGGCTTCACAGATGAGTCTCATAGCAATGAAGAGGCTGTGCCGCTTCTCTCTAGACATGTGTCTTCGCTAAAGTTTTGACCATCTCGAAATTGAGCTAAGAGATCTTCGGCAAAACCAAGACGAAGATGACTTCGAGCACACTATAGACATTCCTCCAAAGCCAGAGGGGACGAAACGCCACAATAGCAGAAACAACAATATTCTGGCACCGCTTCTCCTGCCTCAGGCAGATCAGACCGTGTTGGAAGCGTGTCACTTTCTGTTCTCCTTGGTCGCAAAGCCTTAGACGATCAGAGGTCCATTGAGCCACGAACGATTTTCCAGTCCCAGGAAATTTTGCAAAAGGACTAGGGCGTTACTTGAACACATCCGAAGAAAAAGCAACAAATATTGGTAGAAAAAACTTGTTGGATGCAGCAGCACCACCAAGGGAAATGAAAAATCGTCTGATTGTCTGAATACTGGAGCATCAGCTCCCCAAATACAAGATGGGGACCCTGAATAGGGGCAAATTAGTAGATTAGCTGTTAGATGGGAAATGCATGAGACCATGAAACAGGGTCTAATAAGGCCTAGAAACGACAGGTTTGGAGCCGATTCCCAAGTATGGTGAAATGCAATAAACATCCTTGCTGGTGCGTCTGACAAAACTCTTAAATTTCAAATAACGTCCGACTCAAAACGCTGTTTGATGCAGAAGGATTTGGGGCAAGTGAGAGTGAATGGACTCGATTATGTGATCGACTTCAGCTGGCCTTGGGGTTTGATAGTCTTGAAGATGGTGTTGGAGTGGAGGTCTGGAGCCGGTTGGATGGCGATGAGAGCAAAAATTTTAATTCACTGAACAAACGATATCTGACACTTTTAGCAAGGTGTTTCAAGCGGGTTCAGACACATGTCTCGGATCTCATGACGGATAGATGCTTCGTTCCCGGTACCCTCTCCATCGCGTAAAGTACCAATCATGAAGATCCCATGGTTCGTATCGTCATTACCGGATCAAGTCTGGGCGAGAGTGAGAGAAACAGGAGTGTCATTGAAAAGCAGAGAGGTGTCATTGGTTAGGGAACTGTTTTGGAGCCATGTTGGAGGGCTTGGAGGGTTGAAGATTTGTCCCTTGACTATATAGTCCTTCATACTAGCTTTATTGAATGTCGAGTCGGTCGTGAACATATAAAGAGCTGCAGGTCTAGTCGATGTGACTACAATCATCAGTAGCTTGTCTTCATGATGACCGATATCCTCTAAACGACGAATGTGACTTAATGGCTTACTACTTATCCCAATGTACCCTCCTGCTGGTTGACCCCTTCCTGCGGGTCGGAGGCATGAAGCAACATCTTTGGCAGCTTTTTGTACTGTAGTCCATCTGGTGCTGAATTGAGGTCTTATATACGTAGGCTCGAACCATCTCCCGTACGGCTGCAGGACCATAGCCAAAGTACAGGATTTGTCAGATGCACTCAGGGCTAAATCGTCTGATTGATAAATAATGGTGCACAGCACCCTAATATACATGATAATGAGGCCCTAGATAGGGGCAAATAAATGTTCCTAACCCTATTTTATATTAATTGCTTCGCCTGATAAAGTAGAGAATAGGTAGTATAATAATAGTATTTTGGTGGTATAATTAAAGGTCCAAATAACCCTAGAGAAAGCAAAATAGGAAAATACAGGCTAATAAAGGAAAATAGGGGCAATAATAGTTAATATACCCCCTTAGGATAATAATAGTCTGGCTATTATTATAACTCTATTTAGCTAGTAAATAAAGCTATATAATTATTCAAGTTAATAAGCTATAATATACGAATAAATTCCTTATATTTTTAGCAAGGAAAGGGTTTAATAAGGCTATCTGCTAGTATTTTGGCTATAAGGACCTATTTAATAGCAATATAATTATTCTGAACTTCTTAGCGAAGCTAATATTAATATATATTAATATATTTAAAATATATAAATAATTTAGGAATAAGTTAATTAATAAGGTTTAATATTTACTAATTATTGTAAATAGTAATAATATTTTAGCTTATTTAAAAATATATATATTCGAAAAATCTATTTTACCAAATTATTTACCGAGTTATTTTATTAAGAATAAGCAATTTAGCTTCAGTATTAGATATAATAATAATAATTTGTTTTGAAGCTTTCTAATCAATAAAGCTATTATATAATTAAAAAAGGTAACCAAATAAGCTTTTCTTAATAATAAAATTATCAGCAAATATAATATCTAATATTAATAGAAAAATATCGTTTTATATTTAGCTATTATATTTAATCGCGAGCGTTTTAATAGCAAATAAATACGCTATCAACTGATTAGCTAAAACTAAATAATAAGGGGATAAATTTTGGAGGAATTAGGTAAACCGAAAACTAGCAAAAGTAATATTTAGCTTAATAATAATAATAATAAACGAAATAGAGCTAATATATTATTAATATAAGTATATTTACTCAAGAGTAGCTTAGTATTCATATAGAAGGATTTCTTCTGCTAGTAATAGTATTTTTGATAAAATATAACTTCTAGGAGGGAATTTGCTAGCTATTTTTTCGATATATAAATTTTGGCTTAATTAAACTTATTTAATAAAGTAATTTTTGATAATATATATATCGATAAATTATATTAGCTCTCTTAAATACCGAAATTTATATATATTAAGGAAAGATACTTCAAAAATATTATATTTGGCTTAATACTATTTCTCGTATAATATTATAAAGTTATCGATATAGAAAAATACGATTAGCTAATTATTAATAAAAAGGTATTCTATTCCTAATATTATATATAAACTAAGACGTTTTATTATTTTGATAACGTCCTAAAGCCAAAGTAATAAGAATCTCTTTAATCTGTATAATACTTTTATAAACAAAAAATATTTATATAATATATTTAATCCCTTCGGAAGATCAATACCCTTAAAATAATAAATATAAATCTCCTTATTAATATTGCTATTAATAAAAGCGTTAATTATATTATATTAATAGGATTCGAAGGAAAAAGCGGCTATAATAATTATAAATACTTTTAAGATTTTAACGGCTAAAATAATTATAGCTATTTTTTATTCTGTTTATTATAAATCTCTCTTAATATATAAGCGAGCTTTATACCTTTCTAAATATCTATTTTTATCGTATTTATATTTGAAAACTTAAATAAAGGGGAGAATGTTTATTTCTTAAAATTTAAAACTTACTTAAAATATATTCTTATTATTAAAATTAATATATTCTTTATATACGGCTTATATAAAAGTATTATTATAAAAGTATCTTGCTAAGGCTTTCTAACTTTTTAGTTCTAATAGAAAGTTATCGCGATATAGATATTTAATAAAGTTAAAGTTTTTCGCAAAGGCTAAATAATATCTTATATCCTAGCCGAGATTTGCGATAATTAATATATAAATATAGCAATAATCTTTTATTTATATTCTAAAAGGTAAAATATTATTTTTAATTATTCTTAATAAGATCTCAAAGTTCCTAGGAGCTAGATTTATTATAAACTAATAAGATTAATATAATATTAATAATAATAATAATATAATAAGAGTATCGTTTTCCAAAATATAACTCTCTAGTATATTGCTAGTATTTTGGCCTAATATCTCCCCCTCTTTAATAGCAGGTATATAGACTAATAGTATTCCTGCTAAGGTATTACTTAGTAGAGGAGTAAAAAGAATAGGGTAGGAATAATTAATTAGGGTTAGTAAAATAATAATCGTTATTTTTAAAATTGGTAGCGAGATTTGATAATAAAGTTAATTTGCAATATTAATATTATTAGCAAATAAGTTTATTTTATTTATTTTATTTAATAGCTAATTATTAGCTAATAGCCGATTAGCTTCCTTATTAATAATATTTACGGCTTTATTAAGCTCCGGGTTATTAAATAATAAACCTAAATCGATATCTGCAGGGTTATAATAATAGCTTTTATTAAATAAGATATTCCTAACTCGAATAATATATTTTTTGCTTAGGACCTATACCTTAAAGATATTTTATAAATTATAATTAATAAAATAGCCTAAATAAACTCTCTATTAAAGCTTTAGAAGTTTAGAAACTTCTGGATATATAAATAAATATATTTTATAGCCGAAAATATAAAGATAAGCTAATAATAACTTTATATAATAGAGAGCTTTAAATAATGTTTTATTATTAAATATTTTGGTTAATATCCGATTAAGGAAATATATTACTATTAAAATAATCTTAGGTTATAAATTATAAGGAAGTTTTAAAACTATTTATATATATTTGCTTTTCGTTATAATTACCTCCCTAGAACGTTTAGATAAACCGTTTTACTTTATAATATATAGGGCCGTTAGCTCTACGATAATATTATTTTCTTATATTAATATATTAAACGCTTTTCCTAAGGAAGGCTCGTTATCGCTATAAAGATATTTAATTGGATAATTATATTATTATTTAGCTAAATAAATTATTTATTCTACTATTTTAATAGCTTGGTCCTTTATATAATAAATTTATACTTAATAATATTTGATAATATGGTAAACGAAATAGCTTAGCTATTTATATCCGTTAAATCCTTTTTCAATAGGAATAAGGTTATAATAGATACGTTTTAATAGGTTTATTACTTCGTATTTATAGTCCTAACAACGAAAAATAATCTTTTTGATTTTAAAAAGATAATATAATTAATATACTTCAAATTAGCCCCGGATTAATAGGATAGTAAGCTTGACTCCAATAATATTTTTTAGTAATATTATAATTACCTTAGGGCCAGGATAGCCTATTAGCAAATATTAATATAATAATATAACTTTAATTAATAGTTAAAGGCTTTTAGATTTGTATTATTTTATTAATATAATTATAATAATAAGGTTTTCCGGGAAATCCTAAGCTTTTAATCAATCGGTTTGTAAAAATTAATAACCTTAATATTAATAGAGTTTATAAAAATAATCCTTATAATTATCCTCTATTATATAAAATATATTACTTTTAATATTCTAATAAATATTAATTTAATTAGCCTTGCTAAAAGATATTAAATTAATTATAAAATTAAGAATTAAAGCTATATTTTAAATTTCGATTATATTACGTTCCTTAATAAGTATTGAAATATAGATTTTGTATATTCTAAAAACTTTAATTTTATATAATATTTTTTTTAAAATAACTATATTATCAGGAGCAAATAGTTATTAATAAAAGAAATAATCTTGATTATTATATAAATATATATTAGAGCTAGAGTCCAATATTCAGGTATTGAATAGTATATTATTATAAGAGTTAAAAAATATAACTAGAAAACAAAATAATATTTATTTAATAAAGAGCTTTAGCAACGAGATTTCTATTATTTGTTTTATAAATATTTTTATTTTTAATATTTTATTATTTATATAGGTTATTACAAAGGTACGAGGCCTTATTAGTAATATTTATATTTAACTTATTAAAAGTTCTGATAGGGTAGGAGTTGAAAAATATTCTTTAAACGCTTTTTGGTTGATAATAACTCTCTCGATTCTTTCCTTGAAAAAACTGTTTTTTATAAGCGTTTTAGCCTTCTTAGTATACGCGGTATTTAAGATCTAATTTTTTAGGCGAGAAACTTTATTAAGGTAATAATATTTAGCAAACTAATAATATATTTCTTTGACTAAGTATTTGGGAATAAGGATATTATTATATTATATAAATTATTCTCTTAGAGGTCTCCCTTATAAGGTAATAAAAGATAAAGACGTTCCTGCTTAATAGACTATCTTTTTATTTATTTTATATAATTGTTTAATTTCCTATATAAGTTTTTCAAAAATTAATAAAAACTTCCTTTTATTCTCCTTATAATCAAAATATACTTTAATTATACTAAACTAATCTTAATTTATAAAGTTAATACTTTTAATAAAGTTAATCTTCGCTATTGTTATTTAGAAATTAGGGTATTTAATTTCGATAGCTTTGGAAAACAATACTTGCTATTTATTTAATTAAAATTCTATATTTTAGCCTTTAATCTTTCTAATATATAATATTTGATATTCTTTATTAATATCGAAATACCGTACTTATATAATAGGTATTAGTTGACGTTTGAGGCTTTTAAGGGCTTAATAAAAAATAATATAATTAATAAAATATATAATAAGATTTACGGAGATTAATTTTTCAATATTAATTTATAAAATTTATATAGCTTTTACTTAATCTAAATAGTATTTCTTTTTATAATTGTATTCGGTATTGAATATTTTATATATTTCTTTGAATATATAACCTTTATATTTAGCTTATTTGCTTATTTATTTTACAGATAATATAATAAAAAGTATTAATATTAAATAGGAAAGTTTTTTAGGTACTTTAGAGTCAATAAGGTACCAGATTTTGGCCGATATTACTCTGTTCTTAATATCTAAGATCTATTAAAATTAATTGTTTGTACCGATAAGTATAAAAGATATAAGAATAATAATAATAGAAAATATAATATTAAGGATATTTTGTATTCAGGAATATTTAGATAGTTTAAGAGCGATTTTGATATAAATTATACCTATTTAGGCTTAGTAATATTAAATAATTATAGTAATAGCTTAACGAATTAATCAAATAAGTTTAATATAATAAGCTAATAATATAATCTAGGCTTATAACTATCAGATATACTTAGGGCTAAATCGTCTAATTAATAAATAATAATATATAGTACCTTAATATATATAATAATAAGGCCCTAGATAGGGGCAAATGAATATTCTTAGCCCTGTTTTATACCAATTGCTTCGCCTGATAAAGTAGAGAATAGGTAGTATAATAATGGTATTTTGGTGGTATGATTAAGGGTCCAAATAACCCTAGAGAAAGCAAAATGGGAAAACACGGGCTGACAAGGGAAAATAGGGGCAATGACAGCTGACAGGATTCTATTAAGCGTATTCAAGATCAGCATTTGGGGTTCCTCTGACGGCCATGGATGATTGTATGAGTTGTGAGCCTCAGAAGAGAGATTAGACTTTCACGCACTCTACTTCCAAATCTTGGGTAGATGCACTATTGCTCTGGGTCTGTACATAATATTGTCGATCTCACTGAAACCTATGAATCGAGGCTCTGCAAACATTCGGTACGTTCTCGCCTCAGAGACTGTTGACTGGGTTGCGTAAGGTATCCATTCCGCAGCCTCTAGGCAATCGGCTGGCTTTGGAGAGCCGAAGAGTGCTCTGTTGCAGTACGCCTGGTTTGCGTCAATGGCCTGGCTTTGAGAGAGCACTAGCGGAATGAGGCTCCACAGCGAGTGTGTACAGAGCATTGTACAGAGCATGACGGCTGTGTAACGTGAGCAGAATCTAGCCACGGGAAAGAATTGAAAGAATCATATTTCGCGTTGCTCCTTTAGTAGTAGTCCTACTGCCATAGAGTGCCCCAATGTACGGCCAATGTACGGGCTTACAAGCGCCCGCTGATACGAGAAGCGGGAAGTCCTCGAATGTTTCGAACAATGCGACAAACGAATACCGAGAATCAATGGCGAGCCCGCTTGTGTATACATCTTTCGCGACGGATCTATTGTTAGCGAGTTTAGCGGCCAATCTCTAGGTATGTCGCATACATGTTCGGTAGAAAATCTCGAGAAAGGCAGCGTCGTCTTGCAGGAGGGTTCTCTAAATCCACACCTAATTCATTGAGTTGTGATGAATCATTACAGACTCTTTCAGCTCTTGCTGGTCCTTGTTCGTGTTCTTCACCATATTGACGCCGATCCTGTCTGTGACTCATTACGATATGGTAGCCCCTCTCCTGGAGAATGTATAAGAGCTCTGAGGAAGTTCCCAGAAGACCGCGTCGCCCATTTCTTTGTGGAGCAACAGATGCGCTCTAGCCCACCCCTGTCCAATTGGGCTGCATTTCAGGATCCACGACCAAGAGGTCAAAAGGAGAACATTGAACAATTGCCCAAATGGATAGCTTACGGTTAGCGGAGTGCTCTTCCTCTCGTCATGTCATTTGTCTTGAAAACAAGAAGCTGTATGAGAGAGTCTTTGCTGACAAGCAGAGATAGGCACGTGCAACCTCGCACTTTTCATCTTCAGAAGTCGCGCAAGCATCAACTCGGCACCTCTTGTGTTATGGTCTAGCATTCAGGCAGGAGGTTGGGCGCTCTTCAGCACGTGTCTCACCCGTGGGAAAGGCGGTGCGGCAATTGTAATCGGTACAGTGTAATCCTAATGTTTGCAGGCCTTAATACGGTTATTGACTTGAGTTTAATTCAAAGACAAAGAACAGAATCCCGGATTGGGACTTTTCTTTTGGGAAGATGGCGCGCAATTCCAATTCGTGATGAACCAAGAGATGGGTGAAGAGTTTCCAGAAGGAATTGATCCCACGCATACGAACGAGCCGTTGCAGAGCAATGGAAGTACTGCGAATATATCTCTCATCAGAAGCATGAGTTCTGGCTGCAAATTTCCATAGAACTATGGCCATTTAATTTGACCGGCTGAGGACTTTGTCCCAGCAGATATTAGACAGTACAAGTATAGATGAATTTGACTCTTCTGGAATGTGAAGAAGGGAGTGTTTGAAAGCTGATTATATGTAAGTACTTTAGGATCATTAGGGACCATCGCCAAATGCCAATGAGGGTCTAGGAATATCTATTGCGAATAATTAAAATCTATTCCATGTAATTAGATATGCAAGCCTGGGTAAGATGTGTACAAGGGCATGAGTCGAATTTCACCACTAGTAATTCCACCTCCACAACAACGCAACTGACCGTAATAGCGTTTTGACTGACGGCAGAGACATTGAAATTATTCTCAATACCAACACGTATTCCAAAAAGAAGGGCATTTAACATACGGACAGCTTCACCCCCATCACAATTGCAGATGTGGATTTGGCACCTTTCCTTCCGTGACCATGCCTCGAGATGAGAGTGACTCCTCAGACGAGGAAGGAAGCCTCTATACCATAACAGACGTGACGCTAGGATATGCATCCAAAGAGCCTACAGACGACCCATTCAGCCAGCTCGGAGGTTTGCCAGTAAGCTCACCACCATTTGCATAAAGAGGCCCATTGGCTGAGATCTAATATCAAGCTCAGACATGGCCAGATCCCACCAGTATACCATCAAAAGAACTCGGGAAATGCAGCATCTGCCAAAACATGATGGGTCTCCTGCTGCAATTGAACGGAGACTTGCCCGAGCGATTTGCAGGCCATGAAAGACGACTCTACATATTCAGCTGCAGATCCAAGGCTTGTCGAAAGAAGGCGGGAAGCGTAAGAGCCATGCGTGGCATCAAGATCTCAAAGTCTACATCCCGAGCTTTACAACAAGATGGAACAGCCAAGGCACTCGAGACACCTCGTCCCGGCGCACAGCCATCAGCGAATCTCGAAAACAACATATTCAACCCCAAGTCCCCACCCACCACCAACCCCTCACAAAACCCCTTCACCTCCCCAGCACCTCCTCCTCCAAACCCTTTCTCCAACCTCAATCCACCGCCCCAGCGTCCCCAGAACGTTGAATACCACCGCCCCCTCGCCAACCCATTCGCGCCCCACTCCTCAGAAGGCGTCCACTCGCCCTTCACCCCATCCCCCAACTCAACTC
>JAABUQ010001732.1_pt1 | contig 45705 bp, 16 predicted proteins | sample 5560001 | NCBI WGS metagenome assembly JAABUQ01 (sample SAMN10711888, study PRJNA513371) | rock metagenome | isolation source: Antarctica rocks | place: Antarctica: Victoria Land, Finger Mt nord | collected 2015-12-18 | reverse complement strand
CTTAAACAAAAAAGCAATTTAATGTACAAATTAAATCTTTCGACAAATTAGAAAATTTACTCAATTATATTTATTGCTTATTTTAAGTTAGCGTTAAACAATAAAGATTTATACAATCGTTTAAAATCAAATCATTTAAAGATTATCGTCGAATTAAATGTTAAATAACATTCCTATAAGATTAAAGCTCTTATTAAGCATCGCATTCGTCAATATAAACGAAATTGTTTTATTTTGAAGTATTTTGTTTGATAAAAGAGTTACGATGCTAAGTGAAATCAATAATATAATAAGAATTTGCTAAATGATTTTGCGAATTTTGTCAACGATTACAAGACAAAATACGAAATGTTTATTTCTTTTATTATAAGACGCTTTAAAATAATTATCATAATATTTAAAGTAATTGTCTTAATATCTCTAATAAACATTATTGTTTTCGTATTATCGTTAAAGAAGCGCAATCGATCGTCTAAAACAACAAAAAACGCGCTCATGTCTAAGAAAAACAAATCGTCTAAGATTAAGTCTATTATAAACAACAAAAAAGACAACAACGTTAAAACATTATCTTAATGTTATTGTTGTTAACGTTTAAGAGTTAATGACGATAAACGATCATAATTTATTGTTTACTTATAGTAGACATTTTACAAGTTTTAGTTATAAGACGCAATTTACTAAAACACTAATACGATCAACATTAATATTAACAACATTATTAAAACTTATTATCTTTAATCTTGTTAATACGTATTCTTGTTCATTATCGTTAGCTATTATCTTTATATTATCGACAATAATATCTTCATTATTGTTATCGTATTGCAAAATGATCTATTTATTATCGTTGTTTAACAAACAATTAATATAACTTTTAACAAAAAGAACAAAAACTCTTATTTTAATTAAAATGTCGCAAAAGCTCGCGAACGCAAAGTCGCAAATTAGATAATTAAAGACGATCTCGCGAAAACGTTAAGTTAATAAAATAATAATAATTAGATTGCATCAAATGACAACAAGTTAAGTTAAATAAATGTTAAACTTAAATGCGATTCTCTTTGAAAACACATTATGACAAACGTCGAACAACTTATTCGCAAAATGTTTATACTTAACAACTATTTTATCATATTTATGCTTCGCAAAGACAATGACGTATTTTTTGTTTATTTAGTTTTTAGTTTCGAGATTTTAAGTGCGAAGACAATTAAGAACGATGTCGCTCTATTTTAGTTTAAAAAAAATAAAGATTGACAATTATCTTATTTATTTGACAAGTTATACGTGTTTTATTGATTACAATGTGAGTTGTATCGTTCGCATCAACATTATAATATAAAATCGCTTCGCTTTATAATTCGCAATTTTTAACAAAAACGACAATATTCGCATGTTATGCGAGTCTCTAAAATTTATCTTTGTGTCTATAAACATTATTGATGTTTTTTAAAAAATACATTTTGCAAAGTAATATCGACGTTTAATTTATTTGAATTATCGACTCGCAAAAGAAGTACAAGACGACTAAAATAAGCAATCTTGTATATAGCATTATGTTTTACGTCACATTAATACGTCTTAATAAGTTGTTGCTTCTAAAAAAAGATTAAGTTCTTGCAAACTACAAAATTTGTAGATTTGTCTTAAATTTCGTCATGTTTAACGATCAATTTTCGAATTTGTTCTACAAAAAAGATTTTAAGACGATTAACATTAATAAAAAGATTATGTAAATCGAAGTTTGTTAAACAATTAAACGTCAAAACGCAACTTCGATTAAAGCGCGAAAAACGCAAAAGACAAATGTCGATCAAGTCTTATTCGAAATAATGACGTTATCTCGCGAACGTCTAATTTTGACGATAAAAGTAGACAAATCGATTTTAAAGATCTTAGTCGACGAAGATGCCTTCTTTAATTTTGCTTTATTTTTCGCTTCGCGAGATTCAAAGTTGCTAAAACGTTACGCGAAGAAGCTCGAGACAATCAAGGCGAACTTAGTTGTGCGTTGAACATCGTTTTCGAAAAATGAATCGATTCGCAAAAAAATAATTTCTAGATTTACAAATGTTTTAATTATTAATCGTTAGACAATTTAATTTGCGACAATTGTTAAACAAATGCTAAACAAAATAACAAATAGCTCGAACGAAACAATGATGCGCTTTCAAATTATACAAGATAGTTGTAACGTTATTTTTAATGTCGACTTCATTGTTGTAATCGATGTTTATGCTCTTCTCAAAAACATTGTCGAATTCGTTGACAAATCAAATTAGATCATCAAGATTGTTAAATCGTTCGAAGATAGTTTTTAAAACGACTTTGCAAACATTAAAATAAACAAGACGTACTTAAATGCGAGAAAAAGCGTTTATCGTCAATGCGACAAGAATTTCTAGGACGAATTGAACATCAAAAAGAATTGAGCTAAAATCATTTAGTAACATGACGCACAAGTGAACAAAAACGACGAATTTATCACAATTGATTAGACTATTGAGGCCTAGACAAAATGATAATTGAGTACGTTTAAGTTTGCAACATGACGAAGGCGTCAATGCCTTTTCTTTTAAGAAGAGCATGTGTTACAAGATTTGTGTCTAATGCTCTTGCCAAATGGCAAGAGAGCGTTTGGCGCCTATCGATGGCGTTTGCTCTTGAACAATCAAGTATAACTTGATTGTCAATTTAGTTCTTAGAGAATTATCTTTACAATCATCATAGATGTTTGCCTTGTTCACTTGCGTGCCTTTTCACCTTGCCTAGTTGCCTTGCCTGCCTAGTTGTCATTCTTTGCCTAGCAACAAATAATAGAATTACTATTAATTAATTTAAAAAGCATTGCAAGTTGCAATTTTACATAAGAATAAAATAATAAGAAGAAGAAACTATATCGAAAATAAAGTAATAATTGCAAGATTATCTAAATTTATATTAAGAAGTTGCGTAAAACGTTTATTTAAATAAAAATCTCTTAATTAAATTGTAAAGTTATAGAGAATAATATTAAAAATAAGATTAATAAGTATCGAATTAATTAAAATACTTATAATAATATATTTAAATAATACAATAAAATATATAATACTAACAACTTAATAATATAGTATTTTGAAAACTAACTTAGACAAAAAGCAAAAAAGAAGTTTGCAATTAAGAAGATAAAGCAACTTAGAATTACTTAAAAAGCGCAAGCAATATATAAAAATACAAATATAATAATAGTGTTTTTCTCTTAAAATATATATATTATCTAAATATATTATTTGTTTTCTATATTTAAGTTAATTAATATTGCAATTAAGTATTAACAATAAATTTAATATTAATAAAAGTTTCTTAATATTTATAAAATTAATTGTAAAAATTATTTAATAACAAGTTATTTACTATAGTAATTTAAATAACTTAAAGAAAGTTAATAACGTTAATTCATTCAATTTGTATAACAATTTTATTAAGAAACTTACGTTATCAAAAAATACAAAAAAAAGAGAAATTTCTAATTCTATTAATATTAAGATCAATAATTCTAACAATATTGTTAAAGAGAATAATAATAATTAAGAAATTCGATATATAGTTTAAGAAGATATTAAAATATTAAGTTATAACTATTATAAAGTTACTAATATTAATAATAATAGCAAAGAAAAAAATACAAACAATAAAAATTAAGATTGCGATAACAAAAATAATAACAAAATTAAAAATAACTTAAATTAGATTGTTTAAAATAATAATATAATAAACAAAATTATTAAGATCTCGAACTAATAACTTTATATATTTAGCTTAAAGAACTTACTATTATAAATTAATATTATAGTATATTATTATATTGAATTATTATATTATATTACTATATTGTATTATTAAATCTAAAATACATAATTAAGATTTTAAACAAATTAATTATAATTTATAATAAAACTAATATTTTAATAATTCGAGTTAATTTTTCGAATAAAATATTTAACTTTTTAAGAATTATATTATTGCTTTAGAGTTATTAGTTCTCTATATATTTTTAAATAAAATATACTTAAATGTTAAAGTCTAGATAGCTTAATAATAGAGCGTTTTAACTTTTAATAACAATAATATAGTATTTATAATAATATTATTAAAAGTATTACTATATTCTTATTAATTTTATTGTAGATATTGTATTATTGTTATTGCAAGTTAAAAGATTAAAAATTCAAATTCTTTTTAAAATACAATAATATTTTTTTTTACAATTTTTAACAAGATTATGCAAAACAAGATTGTCGAACTCTTTAACCAAAAAAAATAAATTAATAATTTGATTCTAACTATCTAAATAGTTCGAATATATTATTATAATATATTATTAGATAATTTTATAGCAAGAAATTATAAAATAAAATATAATTTTCTACTATTTATTTTAGAATTTTGTTATACTAATACTAAGTTCTAACAATTTTTTCGATTGTTCGATTTAATTTAAAATTTAAAATTTAAAATCAAATTGTCAAGACTTTTGATTTAATTCGAATTAAATTGTTAAGATTCGATTTAATTTCTTGAATCGAACTTAATTTCTCGCATCGACGCAATTAGTTTAGTTGAATTATTAATTTTAATTTTAAGAATTAAATTGCTAAGACTTTAAATTTAATTCGAATCAAATTATTAAGATTTGATTTAATTAATTAAATCAAACTTAATTAATCGAATTAACGCAATTAGTTTAAGTAAAAATATAAAAATCGACAATTTTATAAACAATATAATTTTACTAACTAGAGAAAATAAAAATAAAATTAATTGTAAATAACTAATCGAAATATATAAAAATTTATATAAAAAATAAATTTATATATATAAAATTAAGTTTTTTTCTAGCAAATATTAGTTATATTATATTATAACAAAAAAAATAAAATATTAATAATATAGTAATTATCAATAATAATACAATAATAATATTAAAAAAAGCAATTAAATATTTAGAAATTATACTAGATAGCAAACTTAACTAAAAAACTTAAATTAATATTAACAAAACAAAAATATTTAAAATTATAGAAGTTTTAATAAATCTCGTCAAATTAATATAAAATATTAAATCAAATAGAATAAAACAAATAATATATATAATATTACTATTTTAATTAATTTACAACTACTTGATATAATATATATTATATAAGAAAAAAAGATATTTAAAAAATCTTGTTAATAATCTAGAAAAAGTTTAATACAAAGTATAAAAAACTATTGCTAAATATATAGAATTATTTTATATTTGATTCTATAGATTAAAATATATTTTCTATTAATATATATATTTATTTAAATTAAATAGCAAATCTAACAATATTTAGAATAACTATTAGTTTAATATACAATACTATAGTTAAAACAAATCTAAAAAAAGAGTTGAATTATAAGTTTATTAGAAAAACTAACAAAAGAACTACTCAAATAAATAAATACTCCAGTAATATATATTAACAAAAACAAAATTAACAAGAAAATAGAAATAACAATTGTTTTGTTATATAGAACAATAAGAATTTGTCTAGAATTAAATACAATATTTATTATTTATTTAATAAAACTATATAAAATTATTTTAATCTTAATCTTAGTATATATATCTAAATACAACAAGATTTATATAATTATATATAGATTCCTCGAGTCTAATCTAATATGTGACCGATCGCTGATTAAGATATTGTCGCTTTACTCCCTCGCTAAAGCCTGGTTCGTTTATATGCTCTCGCTCTGCTCTCCCTTGCTCCCTTTGTGCTCCCTCGTGCTCTCTCGGTGCTCCCTGTGAAGCGGCTCTGCTCCCTTTCCCTAACCAAAGCGGTAATCGCTAATCCTAAGTTCGGGTTGTATATAAGATATATACAAATGTCTTGCTTGGTTCATAACTTCACGTAACCATTTACCGATCAAAGTATTGCCGCGCACTAGAGCACATTTCGTCCCTCTGCTCCCTTTCTGCTCGTTTATGCTCCCTCTAAAGCCCCTTCGTGCTCCGTCCGTGCTCCTTCTTACTCCCTCCTGCTCCTGATTAAAGGGGCTATACTCCCTTCCAAAGACGGAAATGGCAACTGAGCGAGCCTAAGGTCGGGGTGTGTATAACACATGGGTTTTGAGCTCGGAATTGTTCACTTGCGCATACATTTGTGGGAAGAAGAAAAGATACATGGAAAGAAGCGGTGGGGGAGGAGCATCCACGATGACAAAGTTCGCCAGGAAAGACATGTTTCGTACTCCAGCCACAGGTATTGAACACTGTCTATTCCGACGTATCCCAATTAATCACAAAATTCCAGGCATGGTATTGATTCTTGGTATTAAAAGCTAATGAGTTCGCGCGTCTGGTTCTCTTGCATGGGATTGATGCCTGGATGAGATATTAAAGCTCGAATATAATGCTCGGTATCTGCGGCGACGAAATTTCGTTGATTCACATTGACATCAAATCTGGTATTGCAACCAGAGTACCTCAGGGCGGGTAATTTTCTCAGAAGTAGATATTTATCTTGTGATCGCAGCGGTACTTACATTACCAGACCTACGAAGTACGATCATGATGGATACTATACCACAACAAGGTATTATATTAAATATGACCCTCAAACTCCTGTCAGCGCACTATCAATTTGCATAGATGCCGATGTCTAGAACTCAGTCTTCTTCTCATAAAGTGACGTTAGAACTCTTACCATAAGACTGCGTTGTTGAAACCGCAGCCACTATCTTACTGTTTATGATTCATCGCACTATAAATGAGTGCCTCGCGCAGTAATTCCACCTCTCATCTTCTGGCTGCCACCAACTATTTGATGTTACACCAGGGAAAAATTCAACGAATTTCCGGACGCAGAGAATGACTATTAGCTTAGGAAGACCCGTCTCTTGAATTTCCCGTGAAGATCAAAGCCCGTTTCCACGAAATCGTTGAGCCAACCCCAGAGATAGGTAGCAAAAACAGTAATGGTCCAAGGGGGAACCTCACCCGAGAACTGGCCCTTACTCAGGTGAGCCATCAAATTCGGCACGAATTCGCCTGCTATAGAGATCCCATCCAAGCATCTGCGAGCTGCAAGAGCCGCCAGGGTAACTCTCACATCATCAACACGGACTCTATAGGCGTCGAAGACCATGTTCATAGCCTTGTAGTAATTTCGGCAGGGAGAGCATGATCTAGAGAAAAATTCGTCTTTGATATCTCCGATCTGGCCCAAGGCCATCGCCTGCTGCTGAATACTATCCCAACCGTCGAGGGGTTTGAGTTTGAGCTTGCACATGCGCTCCTGAAGGACGCTTACGGTCTCCGAGTGGGACCCGATAAATGGGACAATCAGAGGCTTGAAAGCTTGCACAAAGTGACTGGGTAAGACTGGAAGTAATCCCCAAGGCTGCAACGCTGCCAGTGCGTGAGCTATAATTAGGGTCTCGTGAGTCTTTGCTCTTCCAAATTCATTGCCGGGGGAGATTGTATCCATAGCTGAGGATTCGTACTCTATGTCCTTACTTGTTTCGACCGAGTACTTCAACACGTTTGCGCCGGAAATAGAGACGAGTTGTTCCAATGCGTATCTAATTTCGTGGAGCTGCGCAGTTCGCGGCCTCATTATCCAGGCTGTAAGTTCTGAATGTCCGGCGGCCGTAGACGAGGCTTCGGCGGGGATGATAATGCTATGATCACCGCGTTCTGGAGTTCGGAGGATGCCAATCGCGTAATCGATGCAGGTTTGGACCGGCACTTTGTTTATATAGCGCTCCTTATCTTCTGCAGATTCCCTACAGCCCTCATATGCATCGAATCGGGCAACTTGTGAGAAAGGTTCGTTGTCTGCAAGCTGCATGCTACCAAGGAACTTGGTCGACGTGGTACAGCCAGAGATTGAGAAATCAGCTGGCGAAAACCCAGAGATGATAAGCAGAGCCACAAATTCGTACTGTGAGAAACCGTAGAGAACTCTGCCATTGTCAAAGATGAGATCGGCGAGTCGGGGAGCTCCTGAACCGAGATGGCCGGTCACCGCGGGAAAGACACGTGCATCCGAACCCCCGGATCGGATCAAGTCAGCGGCCTGGATGCCACAGTGGGCAAATATATTACTCCAACCACTCGTTCCAGCGATCATCCTGTTATTTTGGGTAAGACAGGCATGTGATTTCTCAATATAAGCTCGTTGGACCCATCCCAAGAAACCTGGCGCGACTCTCTCGACCAAACCTCGTTGCGGCATGTCTTTTTTGGGAATCAGAGTGATCCAGCGTCCTGTAGACCTAGCGAGGAGGGTCTTCTTCGACTGCCGCAAATCTAACAAAACAGATCGCAGTTGTGAGAGTATCGCGATCAGCCCAATGGCGGTGAAGAGCGTGCCTACCCACGTCCCAGCCATGGCGGCCGCGTTGATTCGGTCGCTAATATCGAGGGGTGCCATCGCAACGGCAAATATAGAAAATTACTATCAATTTAATCAGCGTCTCTTTTACAAACACTTAAGCAGTCGCAGCGTATTTGTCACAGCCCGCAAGACGGAAAATAAACAAAATTAGTACGCTGTAGCTAACTCGGACATGAACGAGGGAAGTAATACCTACTGCTGTACTCAAGTACTCCTTTATCAATGTTTAATTGCTAAGGCTGTCGAATTCGTCTATTAAGACTGTCGTTCTCGTTGGCTGATTTGGACGCTTTTGCATCAACAAAGCAGAGAGCAAGTTGGGCGAGGTAATGCGTCGTTAATAGGTCCAGCCAGTGGAATAAGCATAAAGCGACTTGTAAGCGGTAGAAGAGGAAAGGCTGATGGAGATCGGCGCATTTGAGCCCAAGCCGAGTTCGTGTAGTGCAAGGCTCGTCGCTTTTGATACATCAGCTCCGCTTGTTGTCTAGACTTAGATTCATCTTTGGAAGATCTTCGAGTCTATTCCAGTGCCTATCATCTCCATCGCAGTCCTCGACTGCCTCATAATCGATGCAGGGGTTCTGAAAGATACCGACAAGCTGTAAGACTCTTGCGAAATACATGTCAAGCTTGCCTCAGTACTCAGACCTGCTGCCAATCAAAACCTTTCGCTAGTTTTAGTGCCCGTTTTTATTTTGTTCTCGGTTTTTTCTGCAGCAGGTCTAAGGGCAACATTCCGTAATTTTGTTGCAAATCTATTAACTTTGGTACGCATACATTTTTTTTTGCCCAATTACAATTACAAAATTACAAAGTAGATTTTGTTGCATATTTGTAGCCTTACAATACTATTTAATATTAAACAAGCTATCTTTGTCGCTTAATATTGATATGTTCTCTCTACTACTAGTAACTTTATATTATAATAATGCGTTATACTGCAATACTAACGTTTAAGCAAAAATAATTTAATTTTAGTCAAAATTCTAAGAGTTGCACAACAACAATTACAATATGCTAGCTTCTATAGATTGCTCTCGAAGCTTAATTCTATATAGAAGAAGCAACAACTAAAACTATAAAGAAAATAGATATTAAATTGTAATATTGTTAACTTAAACTATTACAAGTTGCATACTAATAGATACTATTTGTTGCGTATTGCTCTTTACAAATAGACTAATCGCGAAAATCCAAATTTATTACGTAACTTAATTTTAAAATGTTAGATTTAAGTTCTTAACAATTAAGCGAAAGAATTCGTTCTAAGCGAGTTAATCAAGTAGCTTGATTTATCAAACTTGATAATTCGATTCTACACTAAAAATTTGAATCGAGTTTCGATTCTAACTTTTGAAACCAAAATCTAATTCGACAATCAATCTATTTATAAATAATTAGATAGAGAAAATCTATCAACAAAATTAAGATAGTCAAAATAGCTTAACTCTTAAATATCTTAAATTCAAAATTAAAATAATTAAGATACTTAAGATATTAAATATCTTGAACATCTTAAACTCTAAAATAATAGAAAGATATATAGCTTTTAAACGCGACTCTTTTATAAATCGTATTTAACTTATTTTAAGTCTTTACTTATTATTACTTTAATTTATTAAACTATTTGTAAAAATTTATTAAATATAAGATTATATATAGTTGCAAACTCTTGTTATTAAAAAACAACTTATATTATTTAAAGACATCTACAAATTTCTTTGATAACACAACTCTCTCTAATATTTTTTACAAAAGTACTAGTGTAATATTTTGAATACTTTAAGAATATTTATATTAGATTAACGCGTCTCTATCTTAAGTATTAACTTATTAGTGTTACGTTAACTAACATTTAGTAGAAATAACAAAATAGAAATTAACAAATTCAACGTCTATTATAGAGATTGTATTAATCTAGAAAACTAACTTATATAAATAGATAGTTATTTTATTTTCTATTCTATTCTAGCAAATCAAAAGACGATTTTTGCATTAATATTTTTTAAAAAAAGAGTCTAATATTAACTTAAATCAAATTTACGCAAGTATCTAGAGAATTATAACAAAAATTCTTGTGCAATATTTACAAACTTTAACAACTTTAAAAAAGAATTTAAAAGAATTTTCGAAATATTTAACAAAAAACAAATTGCAAAAAGAATATTTAATATTTAATTTAACAAATCTTTGCAATAGATTGCGCAACTGGATTTCAAAAATATAATAGTTTATTAAATAAAAAAATATTGTATTTATAACAATATTTCGATAAAATCTTAAGAACAATTTTAAGAACAAAATTATACGCAATAATAGAAACATTAATAATGTATTTAATTTTATCGAAATAACTATTAATTTTAACAACAAATTATAAAAAAGAGTTATAAAAAAGCAATACAATTAATTCTATAAAAAAGCAGAAATATTTTTTGAAACTCGACTCGAATTTTTAGCGTAGAATCAAATTGCCAAGAATAACAAATAGAGCTACTTGATTGACTTGCTTAGAGCAAATTCTTTCGTTTAGATATCAAGAAATCGAACTTGACGTCAAGGAATCGAATTACGTAATAAATTCGGTTTCTCGCGATCAGTTATAATAAATTGTATCTAGAATGTTTTTATTTTTGTTTAAAAGAATAAAAGAGTAAAAGAATAAATATTTGCGTTAACAATTATAATGGCTTTCGAACAAATAATTTTTTGCTAACAAGAATTGTTTTCGATATATTAAATATATTGTATTTTTGTATTGCTATTGTATTTTCTAATTATAATAAAGTTAACGCTTTATACTTGTTTGCAATTAGAGACACTAATAATACTTAATTGCTTTTTAATATTTGTTTACTATAAATTGCAAATTGTAATCGAAGCAATATAATATTTTTAATAATATTTCGCACTAATAAGATTTCTATCTTATTATTCGATACAATAGATAATAGAAGCAAGAAATTTGTAATAACAACTCTACAATTAATTGTCGCATTGTTGCTTCTATCTAATAGTTAAATATATTAAAATCAATATATTCTTTAATTCTCTAAGCATAATAATATTTTGCGCGTTGTTAATTAATACTAATTGTAAAAATTGTAAAAATTAATACGTTTAATCGATTTTAATTTACTAAGAAAGAGTATTTTACAAGCGTTAGAATATTTAAATTCTTGTTCAATATTAAAGATTTTGCAAAGTTTGCTCTAACTCTATTTATAGAGTTTCTTGAATTTATTAAAAAATAAAGAATAAAATATAATAAGTAACAATTAAGAAGATTATATAATTTTGCTCTTTCAATAATTCGACATTTAAGAAGTAAAATTCTTTGATATAATATTTACTCTTATAATAGATACAACAATAATATAGAATTTTGTTAAAGAGAATAGAATATCTTTAATTGTTTGTTAATAATAATAAATACTAATGCAATCAATATTTAATAAATAATAAGATTAAATAGAACTAGATTGTATTTTAGCGCAATCATATTGCATTCTAATTTAATCTTATTAACTTAATCTAATCTTATTTAATTTAAATCTTATTTAATTTATTCTAATCTTATATAATTTAGTCTTTAGTTAATCTTATCTTTACAAATTCCAATAACTAACGCGTATTATTAGTTTATTTATTACTTCGATCTTATAACTTAATCCTTTTTTTTGTTCTTAATAACAATATTAGTTTTAGTAGTCTATTTAAGTTGCATAATAACTTTAAAATAGCTAATACAATTTTTAGTTAAAGCTTAAAAAATTAATTAATTTCGTAATTATTATTATATATTAAAAGAAGAATTGCAACAAATCGAATTTATAATAAACAATTTCTTCGAACTCTTAAATATTACTCTTAGAGATTAACTTAAAATATCGAATTTGGTAAGCATTAAAATTCGAAAAAACAAAAGTTTGAAAAGAAGAAAGCAGCTAACTACGCTTGTAAGTAATCTATTAGCTATATAGTTGTTTTGTTTTGATATTAGCAAACAACAATATATTATAAATTAAGAAAGCAATAAAGCAATTTAGTATACAATATTTGTATTAATCTTAAAAGATTATTTAGAATAAGTTAATGTTAAATGTTAGATTATTTATATTAGCACAATTACTTATATAATACTTTTTTACTTCTTTATATATTTTACTATTTATATTGTTCTCGATTGTTTTATCTTCTACTTAAATTGTCTTGTTTTATATTTAGAATTTTTTTACGTATATTTCTTGAGTACTTGCAATAATAGATAGAAATCAAGTCGAACAATATACTTTCTTCTTTGTTAAAACTCTTCTAACTAATTAATATACAAATTTTTCTTTTTGTTAATTTAATAAATTTGACAAAGTTTTAACAAATTCTTTGTACAAATATATTTAAGCGTTGTACAAAATATAGCTTAAGATTGTTTCTTAAATACTTTAGCCTTAGATTTAAAAAAGTTTTATTACAATATATATTACAATAATCGAAGAAAATATTTAAATTCGAAACAAAGCAATACAATAATTATTAATTATATTCTTTTATTAAATTTGCGTAATAACAAATAAACTAACAAATTCGAAAAACAATATTAATTCTAGACTAGAGAAAATAATTAATAACTTCAATTAAACTTTTAAATACTATCTATAACAAATATATATTCTAAGCTTTTTCTTTAAGTAACAAATATATACTTTTAAGTTTAAAGCTTAAATTCGAAGAAAATCGAAAGCAACGTAAGGAAAAAGATATAAATATTAATAGCAACTATAACAACAAAAAAGAGTCGAAAGAAAGAAAGAATTGCAACAAAAAAAGGCAAAAAATAAATAAAGAACTATTAAAGAACAGATCGAAACTATTGCTATAACAAAGAACAAAGAAAAGCTCGTAATTTCTATAGATAATTAGAAAAAAAAGCTCGACATCTCTATAAATAATTACAAAGAAAAGCTTAATATTTATTATAAAACAAGATTTTATTAAGACAAAATTAAGAGAATAATTAAGACAACAAATTTTAGCAATCAAGCAATAGTATAAATTATACTTAATATTCTTGTAATAAAGAAAGTTGCTTATTTTGTTATTAAACTTGACTATATAAAGCAAATGATTGTCTTTAATTATATTAACAAATTAAAATAAATCAAGTATTGCAAGCTATTTAAATACAAGCTTATTAAGATTGTCGAAAGAAATATATTGCAAAATATATAATTAATAAAAACAACAATTAAGTTTAATTGCTAACAAATATAATATATAGCTTAATAGCTTAAGATAAAGCAATAAATAAGAGATAATTTTTTGTGCAACAATATACAATCGAGAAAAATATATTATTTCTTAACTTAGATTGCATGTTAAAATAGATTAATTTAATATAGTTAAATTTTAAGAATAATTGTAATATAAATTATAAGTCGATAGATTATTATAGTATATCTTAGAAGATTGCAAAGAAGAACAACTATACAAAGTATCTTAGACTATTAATAGCAAACAAGTTATAATTTGTTAAAACTTAGTATCTTATACAAGATACTTCAAACATTTTGTATTTTTGTATTAAAAACTCTTTAACTTATAACTTCAAATATATTCTCGACACTATTTTGTTAATTAGTTCGAAAAATTTATTAAATTACTAATAAAACAAAATCTTTTAATAGTATAACAAGAAATAGTATTTTATATTGCGTATAAACAATCGAATTTAATATTGTAAAATTAAGTTTTTAAAAGAAAAGCAGTTAATAAACAAGTGTTTCTATTAAATACTACTTATTTTAGACAAAAGACTAAATAAAGATAGCAATCGATTTTTTGTAATTAAGACAATTATATTTAGCAAAAACTACTTAAAAAAGACAATAAAGATAAGTGTTAAACACAAACAAATAAATAAATAAAAAAAGAGAGACAATAAAGATAAAGATTCAATAAAGTATATCTGTTAATTATAAAAAGAGATGTTATTTTGCAATATATATTTTAAAATAAGTTTGATATCTCGAAGCAAAATATTAAAAATTATTTAAATAGAAGATTCTATTAAGAGTATATAGAGACTCGACAACTTTATATAGCAAAATTAAGTTAATTTAGTATCTTTCTTTGCTAAATTAGCTATGCAATATTTATTGTATTAAGTCTAAGTTTCGAAGAAATAACTATATTTAGTTTGTAAACTAAGATTATATAATATTAATTATAAATATTATTAAAACAAGATTATAAATTAACAATATGTATGCGTTGTTAATTGTTCAAGTTATAATAATATTATAAGTCTAGCGTCGACTAGCGCGTATTAAATCAAAATCTTACTTAATTGTTCTAATTTAACTTCTTCTTTTAATTAATAGATATTATTTATTCTAGCAATTATCTCAAGTTGTATTTTTACTTAACAATAATTGTTGTATCTTTTAACTAAAGTTTAGAGCTTAATTTTAATTTTAATCTATAATTAGAAAAATATATTAAACAAAAAATAATAATTCTAAGTTTTATAATAAAAAATCAATTTTAAGAATTAAAGAAAATTACTTAAGTTTAACTTTAAGCGCAAAATCTTGTAGATATTAAATTTCGAACAAAAGACAATAAAGAATAGCTAAGAATGTTTGTAAATAATCTAATAACTATAAATTTTCTTTGTTAATTTTGCTCGAAAACAATATAGTATAAATTTATAAAGTGCTTATTTAACTTAAAATGCAATGTATTTATATATCTCGAAAGACTATTAAAAAGAAGACAATATCGAATATCGAATTGTTAATATTAGTATTAACAATTAATCTACTCTTTTTTGCGTCTTTATATGCTTCGATATCTATATTATCTCTAAGCGTCTTGTTCTATATTTATAATATTTTATTATATATTTAGAACGTTGTTATATATAGTTTATAAGTATTTAAAACTCTTAATCGAAATTAGATTGCAATATATACTTCTTTTAATATTAAGAATATTTTGAACAACAATTTTGCAAGCTCTTCTATTATAATATACAAATAATTTAATCTTTTATTTGTTAAAATTTTTTGCAAAGATTAACTAGTATAATTGTTAAATCGAGTTGAACACTTTTTTCTTAATTCGATCTATTCTCTTAAGTCTTGTAGGACTAAATTAGGATTAAGATGTAAACTCGATCTTAGAGTCGAGTTTTGTCGAATTAATGTCAAGAATTTAAGCTAACTTTATCGCGTTAGCATTCGCTTATCTTATCTTATCTTATCTTATCTATGCGCTAGTCCGATTGGACTAGCGTAGGGTTTACGCTAATTATATATAATTAGCGTTTTACGTAATATTATATAATTGAATAGATTGAATTGAATACTCAACGCGCATTCTTTGCTCGTCTTATTTTGTTAGGCTAGGAAATTTGCCTAATTCTAGAATTAAGATTAGGCAAGTTAATTCGATCGGATTGAAACTCGATCCAACAATTATACTAAGATTAACAATTAAGTGTTACAAGTAAAAGAATTTAAGATATTTGTTAATCGATTAAAGATTTAAAATTAAAAGAGCTTTATAATATAATATAGATTGCAATAAAATTAAAAAATATTCGATTTAATATAAAAGACGCAAATAATATTAACAAGATCTCTATATTAAGTTTGCATAATAATAAATAGACTAACAAGTCTAGAAGATATTGTAAATTCTAAAATTAAAAAAATAACAAATTACTTAAGCAAGTTGTTAAACATTATTTATTATAGATTATTATTCTTAGATATCTTTTTAGATAATAAACAATTATTGTTATTTTTAAAATTTAAATTTATATAAAAGTTAAAAAACTATAAAGAAAACAACTTAAACAATAACTCGAGCTATATAAACAAGAAATAATTAAAAGAAAAGAAGTACTTTAAAAAATAAGATAGAGAGTTCGAGAAATCGACTACTATTAGACTGGTCGCGCTAACCCGGAAATGTCACGTGCAAATGTCAAGATTTGGGTCAAAAAAATTCGAAGAATCGAATTGCTTAAATTAGTTTAGTCGATTACTATAAGTAGTTTAGCGCCAAGCGCGCTAAACTACTTTAAGCAATTCGATTTCAAAAAATTGTCGCGACCCGATCTTGGCGTCGGATCGAATTAGAGGAATAATATTATAATTCGACCCGACGATTAGTCTAACTACTATAAAGTAGAACAAAATTGTTAAGTCAATTAATAATAATAAAATAATTAAGATTTTTGCAAATATTTAAATAAATACGCTCGATATCTTTGCAAATAAGTATAAAGATATATTGATAAATCTAAAATAAAATAAAATCTTAACAAAAAAAATCGAACAAATAATAGAGATAGTAGAATTAAGTAATTCGATTATTGTGTAAATTATATTGGATACTTTTGCAATAAAGAAAGTAACTTATTTTAATACTAATTTTTATTATATAAAACAAATTATAATTTTTAACTATATTTCGAAAGTCGAATAAACAATATATTGCAAGCTATTTATATGCAAGCTTATTAAGTTTCTTAAAAAGAATGTGTCGCAAAAAATTAAGTTAATAGAAGTAAAAGCACAATTTAATAACTAACAAATATAGATTGTATATTAAATGCTAAAGATCGAGCGCAAAATCGAAACAACTTTCTATATAATAATATAAGATTAAGTAAGATATATAATCTCTTAATTTTTGTCAAGTATTAAAATAGATTAATTTGATAAACTTAAATATTAAAGATAACAATTCTCTAAATTATAAGTTGTTAAATTTAAATTGCATATCTTCGATAAATTACAAAAAAAACAATTATATAAAGTATCTAAAATTATTTAAAAACAATAGATCTTAAATTTTTGAAACTCAATATTTTATTTAGAATATCTTAAGTATTTTATATCTATATATAGAAGATACAACAACGCACAACTTTCAATTAATATTAGATAATATTTTAGTTATTAGTTTAAAGAAATTGTTAAATTATTAATATAAAGAATTCTTTAAATAATATAATAAAAGATTTTATATTATATTACAAATAAAAGAATATATTTAATATAAAGAGATTAAAATTCTAGAAGAAAAGAGACTTATTAAAGTTAATCTTTATATTAAAATGCATTTGCAAAATAATTAAGCAAAAAAGAACAACAAACAAATCTTTATTTTTAAAATATCAATATTATATAGAATCTATATAAAAATATTAATAAAGATAATTGTTAAATATAAGTAAACAAAGAAAAATAAAAATAATAAAAATATAGAACTAATTTATATTTTGTCAAGTTTGTAAAGAAATATTTAGTAAGAATAAATTAATCGAATTAAGTTTTATCTTAAGCGCAAATACAATTTTTTTATTATTCGAATTTTTAGAGAATTTAACAATTATAACATACTTTTAACTTTATATTGAGCAAAAGAATATTATTAGATATTGCGCAAAATCGAAAGTAAAAACAAGAATATTAAGAAATATATAATTATTTTAACAATTAAGTAACAACAAATTACAAAGAAGAACAAATTAGTTTACTAAAATATAAGTAAAATATCTTAAATTTAAATTTCGAGTTAACTTAAGTAATACGTAGACTATATATAGATAGCAAAATAAAAAATCGATTTCAAGTTGCAATATTTAACAATAAAAACAATACAAGTACTTAATATAAAATTTAGAGTATTGCAAAAGAAGAGTTTATTAGTAACAATATAAGAAATTTAGCGAATTGCAATTAACTTGTTAATAATTATTCGATTTTATATAATTAGAAGATTTAACAAAAGTCGATTTAGAGAAAGAATATTTAAGAAAATATCAATATTATAAAAGATCGATATCATAATAAGTTTACAAGATAATTTAATTTTTAAACTTAAATCGACAATCAATATAAAGATTGTCGAGACTATTGTATTTAATAAATATGTAGTTTATATAAAGAAATTAAGAGCAAACAACTTAACATTATTAAAGAAGAATTAACTCGCAAATAAAATAATAGTTAATATAAAAATATATTAGTCGACAATATACAAAATCCGTATTTGCTTCTTATTTTTTGCACTAACAAATATTAGTATAAAGTAAAAGATAATACTAATTAATATAGAAATATTTCCTTGTTATTAAAATAATTCGACTATATTTGATAATTTGTATATTAAATACTTTAACAAAATTATAAATTTTAATGCAAAACTTAAGTATATTGTTGCAACTATTAGGAACAATTTAAATCTAATTTTAAAAATAAAGTTTCTTGTATTTAGCAACTTTCCTATAGTTGTCTTTTTTTATAAATAAGATATATTTATTTATTTAACTATCTTAAGAACGCAAAAAGAGAAGAATAAACTAAAATAATATATAGATATATTAATATACAATTAGTAACTAAATCGCATTATAAATATTAAGTTCAATCTCTTTTATTTCGAATTAAGCAAGAATACGTGCAAAGAACTAAAAAATATATATTAGAAGAAAAGAGATTTAAATATTTTGAAATTGCTAAATTAGAACAATTCTTAAGCAATTGTTAATATATATATTCTTGTCGAGAAATAAAATTTAGATTGAGACAACTAAATATTTATTATAAAGTTATATATCGAGTCGAATAGAAAATTGCAAGTAGAAAAACGTTAATATTGCTTTGTTTAAAGGAAAAAGTGCTTTGTAATTTGATATATAATATTAATATTGTCGAAAAAGAAATTAATATTTAATCGAACAAACGTTAACTTAAAGATTATTATTAAGACAATAAGAATTTGTATTATAGAGAATAATTGAATAAAGTTTGTAGATAATAAGAAAGAAAAGTCGATTAAGAAAAAGTATTCTATAAAGCAAAAAATTGTTAATTTAGATATAAAGTAAGAATAAGACAATATAAGTAAACCTCTAAGTATTAAGCAATACAAAAATAACGACTATAGTATTGTTAAGTTGTAATTAATTTATCTTTACAAAAAAGATATAATTTGTCTAACAATACTCTATTTTGTTCGAAATAATTTTTTGAAATTTTGCAAATTTCTTTATTGCTGCTTGAAATAAAAATATAAAAATAACTTATATTACAAACAAGATTATAATATAAAGCGCAAAGCTCTTGTTAAATAATTTCGAGCAACTTAGAAGCAATTAGATTAGATTAACTAACTATATATCAAAAAAATACAAGATTAATATACTATAGAAAGATTAAATAGATTTGTTTTGATATTGCAATACTCTAAATAATTATTTTAACTTTAGTTTGATTGCCTTTAATCTAATAGACTAATCTCTTATTTACGTTAAATCTTAATAGTAATTATTTGTCTTAACTATATATATAATACAAATTTAAGTTTTCTTAATTAATTGTATATATAGAATTATAATTTGCAATTAAATTCTTTATATATATTTTAAAGCAAGCAAAATAACAAGAAGAACTAAGGAAAAGTAACAAGATTTAAATGTCAAGAAAATACAATTATTAAATTTAGACTAATCGCGAGGAACCAAATATATTACGTAAGAGCGCCAAGATTCGATTTCTCGATTTTTTTTGGAAATCGAATTGCTTAAAATAGTAACTTTTCGACTAAGCTAAACTTACTATAGTAATAAGCTAGCTTCTTTAAGCAATTCGATTTTATTTAATTTCTTGGCAATTCGATTTAGTTCCAAATTTGGAATCGAATATTAAATCGACAATTAGTCTAATTAAATTAAAAAAAGGAAATTAATAACTTTTAGAAGATTTTGAACAAAGAGAAATCGAACGCAATTGTTATTGCTATAAAAATATTAATTGTAATCTCGAAGACAACAAAGAAGACAATAGAAAACTATATATTTTTAACAAAGTTATTGCTCGATTAACATGTATTAACAAGCAACAAGCTCGAGATAAAGTTACTCGACAAAATATAAAAGATATTTAAAAGATTGCTTTCTTTAGATATAAGTGTAGACTTTTTAAAAATAGTCTTTATTACTATTCTCTTTTGCTAATATATAATTTCTAGATTCTTAACTCTACTAAGAGCAATTATACTTTATCGAATAAGAGAGCAATAAAAAAAATGCGTCTTAACAATAACTCTTTTGTAATAATTAATATTATAAGTATTGCAAGTTATAATATAACGCAAATTTACTTAGATATTCTTAATCTTCTTTTAGACGCAATATATAAGTAGATAAAAATAAGCGTATATTACGTCTTAATATAGTTACAAAATATTATAAATAGACTAATTATATCTAAGTTAACTATTAAAAAGCAATATTAACTCTTCGACTTCGTATTTAGAAAGAAGACTCTTTATAACAATAACAAAGAAGATATTTATTAAGAGTAGAAATTCTAAGATAGCATTATTTAAAGTTAAATATAAAATAGAAATTTTGTGCTATCGACATATTTGTCTTCGATCAAACAATATACTCTAGACAACAATAACAAATCAAAAATCTTAATTATTAAATTGTCGAAGAATGTCTTGTACAATTATAATTAAAATACAAGCTCTAATTATATTTTAACTCGACTAACAATAAAAAATTGCTATAATAGTTATTAATTTAAAACTTATTAGTAAGATAACAAATATATACTTTTCTTTTTGCAATTTTAATTCAAGAATAAAAGATAATCTTTCTTGTACTCGAATTAATATAGTAATAAATTATTGTTTTTCAATTTTTCTAAAGACAGTAATATAGAGAAAATTAATATTAACTTCGACAACAATAAATATATATAAATCGATATTAAAGAAAGATCTAACAATAAGTTTTTTAAAAAATATAAGCAAGTCTTTAAGTTAATTAGATTACTTATAACAACTATAATATAATTAAATTATTAAAATTAGATTAAAAGTTTCTAATTTAAAGAGAACTTAATAATTTTTAATTGTCTTGTTTATCGAAAGTAACTACAATAAATCTTTTCTATAAGCAGTTAGTATTTATAAACAATTAACTGCTTGTAACACGATACTGCTTATATCGAGAATCTTAGCACTTATAATGTTAAGCTTAATTTGGCTAGCAATTATCTCTTAATTAGGCGAGATTATATATCTGCGAAATGCAATAGAATAGAAAAAAGAGAATATATTGAATTATTATCTATTTATCGTAAAATCTAATATATTGTTTTATAAATTTCTCGAATATATTTAAAATTTGAAATATATCTTTTGAATGCTTAGAATCGATTGTTTAATTAATTGTTTAGTATATTTATCGATCGAGAGTTGCTTAATTATTATCAAACGTCTTTTTGTATTCTATTGTTCTTCTATATAGATCTAATTGTTTGATTATCTCTATCTTGTTGTTCTTTTGTTGCTTCTTGTATAATTAAAATATATTTAAAATTTCTAGAGTTTAGTTAATGTCAATTCTTGATATTTTGTCTTCGTCTTTTTTGTTGATATTTCGATAGATTAATATTGTATTAGAATGTCTATTACAATATTTGTATTGTTTATTATTATTATCTCGACAACAAGTCTTTTGTAATAAGTTAGATTAAAGAAGAAGAAGTTTAATATATATTAATTGTATTTAAGAGCAATAATATTCTTAATTATTTGTATATAAGCGTCTTGCAATGCTTGCTTTTGTTACGAGCTTACTTAAACTATATTAGTAGTTTAGATTCTACACGCTACTAGATTGATCGCAAGGAATCGAATTTATTATGTAATTTAATTTCTTAATATTAAGTTCGATTTCTTGACATCTAAGCGAAAGAATTTGCTCTAAGCAAGTTAATTAAGTAGCTCTATTTGTTATTCTTGACAATTCGATTTTACGCTAAAAATTTGGATCGAATTTCGATTCTAACTTTTGGAATCGAAATCCAATTCGACAATTAGTCTATACGCTATAAGCAAACTTGTTATTATATTCGACATGCTCAAGAAGCAAGCATTCTAAATATAATATTCGACATACTTAATAAGCGAGTATTGCGAGCAATTATGTTTGTTATACTTAACAAACAAACAAGACAAGCAATCTATATTTTCTTAACATATAGAAACTAGAAACGCAACTCTCTTATAAATTGTATTTAATTTATCTTAAGTCTTGACTTATTGTTACAATTACTAAGTTGCATTTTCTTGTTATTAAATAATTGTTTGTCTAATCTAAAGACGTCTATAAATCTCTTTAATAGCATAATTCTCTCTAATATCTTTTACAAAAGTACTAGCGTAATACTTTGAATATTCTAAGAATATTTATATTAGATTAACGCGTTTCTATCTCAAGTACTAGCTTAACAACATTATATCGACTCTTTGTTAATAATAACAATAAGATAAAAATTAACAAATCTAATATTTATTATAAAGATCGTATTGATCTAAAGAACTAACTTATATAAATAAATATTTACTTTATCTTCTATTTTGTTTTAGCAAACAAAAAGACAATTTTCGCATTTATATTTCTTAGAGAAAAAGTTTAACATTAACTTGAATCGAATTTACGCAAATATTTGAAAAATTATAACAAAAATTCTTGTGTAATATTTACAAATTTTAATAATTTCAAAAGAGAGCTTTAAAGAATCTTCGAAATACTTAATAAAAAATAAATTGCAAAAAGAGTAATTTAGTATCTAATTTAATAAATTTTTGCAACAAACTACGCAATACAATTTTAAGAATATATTAATTTTATTAAGTAAAACAATATTGTACTTATAACAATGTTTCGACAAGATCTTAAGAACAATCTCAAGAACAAAATTATGCGCAATAGCAAATTTATTAACAATATATTTAATGTTATCGAAGTAGTTATCGATCTTAACAATAAACTATATAAAAGAGCTATAAAAAGGCAATACAATTAATTTTACAAAAGAGCAGAAATCTTCTTTAAATCGACAGTTAAATATTATTAAAAAAAATCTTGTTCTAATTAAAGATATAGCAATTCAAACTATTGTAAGTTTGTATCTATAAAATTAGATTTTATTTAACAATATAAAGAGAAGAATTCTAGAGAAAAGCAAGATAATAAATTTTAGAAAACGTACTATTTATATAACAAACTAAATTACTTTGCAAAAGATTGTCGATTACAAAACTTAACAAATTGTTAACAAATTAATATTATATTAAGAGAGATACTTAATAGTTAAAACAATATTAAAAAGCAAATTAATACAAAAACAAATATTCTTAAGACTAAATCGAACAACAACTACTATCTAGTAAAGAACTCAAATTAATTACAAAAAGTTCTAGATAAAATATTATTAAACAAGATATTTGTATTTACGCAGAAAACTAATTAAGCACTTTAGAAAACTATTAAATTTTATAGTTTAGTTATCAACTTAAACAAAGAATATAACTAGAAGAACTTTTACAAATACATAGAAGATATTACAAATTATTTTGAGATTTTAGTTAATTTATCGAAGATTGTAGACAAATGCGAAAAGAAGCTAGAAAGCAATATTATTACAAAAAAGAATATACTTGATATTATTATAAAATAATTGAATTTTATAGTATATGTAGATCTTAATTAAACAATTTGTTATAACAACTTATATTAAACTTATTTAAAAGAAAAAAATTAAGTTAATTAATTTTCTAGAAAGTTAAAATTAGCAGTTTAGCAACAGAAGAAAGTTTAGCGCAAACAAACACTTAAAGCAGAAGTTACAATATAGAAATAAAAAAAAGTTCAATTTTTTTAATAAAAAGCATATTAGAGAAATACAATATATTAATCTAGCAATAACAACTAAACTTAACAATATATGCACAATATTTTATTATATTAATTAAGATTAACAATTGTCGACTTATAACAATAGTCAATTTTAATACAACAAGTAATTTTATAGTTAAAGCTCTTGTAGAAAGAGAAAAATATTTTATTCGAAAAAAATCTAATATTTACAATCTAGTACTTGTAAATAGAAACTTATTACTTACAAGAAATAAAAAAATAAATAAAGAAACAAAATTACTATCGATAGCTATTTAGCAATATTACAAAAAACTAATTTTTAATATAGTAAAAATAGTCATTTATAATATAGTTCTAGAAATATCTTAATTAAAGCAATACAATTTAAAAGTTAACTAAAATATACAAGTACTTAGATTTGCGCAATATAATTATACAATTTATATTTAATCTATATATTGATATCATTCGATAATAGATAAAAGATTATATCGAAATTCGATTGCAAATAGCAAGCTTGCATTTTTGCAAAAAAACAATTTAATAAAGTTTGACTCGATAGATATTAACAAAGATTAGTTAAATTACAAAATCTAAATAAGTAAAGAAGATTGCAAATCTTCTAAAAGTTTTAAACTATTTAGTATAGCAAAAGAATTGTTAAATTATATATTATAAATATACAACAATTAAAAGTATTCATTTTAGAAAGAGAAAACAATCGAGATTTTATCTAAATATTAATTGTAAAATTACAAAATTATACTTAAATTAAACAAACAACTTATATTTAAATCTATAAATATTTTATTCAAAAAAAAGTTAAAAATACTTCGCAAATATTTAGCAAAAAACAAAAAAAAATTTATTAAAAAATTTCAATTATAAATAGAATACTCGAATCTTTTTGTATTTAAAAAAAACAAAATTTTTTATTTATATATTAATTATTGAAAGCTAAACAATATTATAATAAAAAATCAATATTTATTACTTAATATTAGCAAGCTTTAAAATTAATTGTTCGAAGCAAAATATTTTATTAAATTAAACTTACAAGAAGCGTATAACTAGATTAGAAGAAAAATAGAAGAAAAGTAAAAGATAGATTTTGATATATAATATAAATTATACAAATATATAATAACATTGTTCGAATTTACAAACGTCTCGACAATATATTAAAAAATATTTAATAATATATTACAACAATATTTAAATCAATTTGTTATAATATACTTAAATAATATTATAATTTACTCAAATATTTTAAAAAAATATAGAGATTATATTTTTAAAGTACTAGAATATTTAAATAAAAAAAATCTATATTTTAAATTAAAGAAATGCAAGTTTTATTAAAAAAAAATTAATTTTCTTAATTTTCTTAAATTTGTTATTAAACAATATAAAGTACATATAAATTTTAAAAAGCTACAAACAATTAAAGAACAAAAATTATCTATTAATATTAAAAAAATTTAATTGTTTTTAAATTTTATAAACTATAATAAGAAATTTATTAAAAATTATTCTGTTAATATAATATTATTAACAAATTTTACAAAGAAAAAGATGCTATAAATATAGCAATTAATAATAAAAAAATTATTTTAAAGTCTTAAGTTAAAATATTTAAAAAAATTAGTATTAAAAATATACAATTTATAATTGTTAAGTAAAATTGAAATCGATATATTAGATTTAATTATTAATATATACTTTAATCAAAAGTATAAAAATATTTAATAATTAATAATATATCTTTCGAGAAAACTCTTGTTAATTAAACAAAATTATGATATTTACAATAAGAAGCTACTCGCTATTGTAGTCTCTCTAAAATTATAAAAAGTATATATCGAAAAATTATTAAAATTTACAATTTTTACAAATTATAAGAATCTTTTGTACTTTACTACTATTAAACAACTTAACAAAAGACAAATACAATAATTAAAGCAACTCGAATAATACAAGTTCAAGATATAATATATATTAAGCAAAAATAATAGTAGAGCAAACGCATTTAACAAAAGAAGTAATTATATAAAAACAAAGAAATTGTTCAATTACAATATATTTAAAATTAACAAAAACAAATTATTATTAATAAACAAATATAAGCTAAATATTGTTTTACAAATACTTAGAAACAATAAAGAAAAGTTTTTAATAAAGAAAGAAAAACTTTAAATATCTATCGACAAAATCGACAAATATATAAGAGAATATTGTAATAAATTATTGTAAAAGTATTTAAGAGTAATTAAAACTCTTTAACTTTTATATTAGTATTGTTAGTTTTTTTAAATAAGACAAGTTGTCGAAATATATATTAAACAATATCTTAATTATTAACAAAACAAATATAATATATATACGAGCTATAGCAAGATTTAATATTAGAAATTATCTAAATTGTTATAGAATAAAATTACAATAAACTTTATTATTAAGTTGTTTAAATTAACAAATCTAGCAACTAGAGACAAATATAATTTGATACTAATAATAATTAACAAACTTATCAAGTACTTATATATTATTGTATGCAAAGAGAAGTTTATAGCAAAACAACTAAAATATATTATATTAAATCGACTTATACAATATTATAATATATTTAAAGAATTAACTAGTAATAGAGACAAGCTCTTTATATCTAACTATTAAAAGATATTTATCTTAATATTAGATACAAGACTTAAAATATCTACTATCTATTATTTGATTACAAATAATTAGATAGAGCAAATTAATTAAAGTTTAAAACAATATCTAGAATATTATATTAACAATATTTATAACAATTAAATATTACTTTTGTCTATAGTACAACTAATACTAAATACAAAGATTTCAAATATTATTAAAATAACTCTATTTTTTGTTAATTATAACAAAGAACTCAATCTCTTTAAGAAAGAACAAAAATATTTGTTAGCTTAATTAGTTATCGAGAAAATAGCAATACTAAAACAAGTATACAACAATATCTTAAAAATACAAGAAAAATCAATTAAGTATTAAAACAAAAAACAAAAATTAATATTTTAACTAAAAAAAGAGATAAAATATATTTTTTTACAAAAAATCTTAAAACAAGAAAATTAAACAAAAAATTATATTATATTAAAGTCGAATTGTTTTTTGTTAAAAAGACAAAAAAATTAATCAATTATAAACTCGACTTGCTTAAAAACGTTAAAGTATTTTTAATATTTTATATCTTATTGTTAAAATCAACAAATTTAATTATGTTTTTACAAAATATATTTTATTTCTATTTACAAAAAGAGAAACAATATAAGATTGAAAAAATTCTACAACAAAAAGAATAAAAATATTTTATCAAATAAAAAAAAATTATCTCGAAAAATATATAAAAGTTAGAGAAAAATCTTAATTGTCGTCAAAATTTTCTAAAAAAGTTTTATTAAAGCTAAATAGAAAAATTGTAGTTCAATTCTAGTTAATTAAAAGTTAAAATTGCTCGAACAATATATCGAATAATAACTAAAAAGTCTTTGCAATAGATTTAACAAAAAACGTTTTATTTATCTTTAGATTATTAATATTCTTCTACTTTGTTACAATTATTTCTTTCTCTTTATTTTTTAGAAAATTTAATTGTTTTTTTAAGAAACTTAATTTAGTATATGTTTTGCATATTTCTTTTTTTAAGCGTAATTATTTTCTATAAATTTGTTTTATTAAAACAAGAAAAATTGTTAAATTACAATTACAACTTAATCGCATATATTTTATATATTTCTCGAAATTATTATCTATACAATAGAATTTACTAGATATTGCACAATTGCGAAAAGAACGCATTGCTAAATACACAAAATCTAGAACATCAAAAAGATTTTTTTTACAAAAAAAAAATTTGATATTAATCTTTTTTAAAGATATTGTAAAGAGATATTGAATTTTTAAAACAAAAACTCTAAAGAAAAGAAATAGTATTACAAGTTTACTTAAATTGTATTAATAATTTAGATTCTATACGTTACAAACAAATTTATTATTATGTTCGATATGCTCGAGAAGCAAGTATTCTAAGCATAATGCTTAATATGCTCGATAAGCAAGCATCGCAAGCAATTATGCTCGCTATATTTAACAAACAAGCAAAACAAACAATCTATATCTTCTTAGTATATAGAAACTAGAAATGCGACTTTTTTATAAATTGTATTTAACTTATCTTAAGTCTTAACTTACTATTACAACTACTAAGTTGCACTTTCTTGTTATTAAGTAATTGCTTGTCTAATCTAAAAACGTCTACAAATCTCTTTAATAGTATAAGAGAAGAAATTAGAATCTAGTTAGCTCTTAATATTGTTTTGTATATTTTTCAAATTGTTTGCAAGTTGTTTGCAATTAATGTAATCGAATCTACTATATTAATAACGCTTTTGTATATAATAACAAGCTTTATAGTTATTAAGCTATTTTGTCGATGTTTTAAATAAGTTTTGCATATAGAAAGAAAGAATTAAATAGAGTTTTTAATAGAAAGGTATTGCTATTTTCTTTATAATAGCTTTAATAATAGATATTTGTTAATTTTCCTTGCGTATTTGTTATTTAAACAATACGTTTCTTATTTCAATTTACTTGTTAGAACAATAACAAGTATAAATAGCTTGAATTTGATTGTTTAAGTAGATATTTTTCTTGTTAATTTATCGACGTATATAGGCGTTATCGATTAGACTATCTTTGTCGAATTAAGTCTTAAAGAGGACAATAAATTTGTTGTAAAATAGTAATTTAGTTTTGCGAAAAGCTTGCGAAAAGTAGAGCTCTTGTAATTATTTTTTTTGATATAGAGAATAGATAGTTTGTTGTTGCTTTAACAACAATATTATTATAGTTAAAAGCAATTGCGAAGAGTCTATTCTATACTTAATTAAGATAAATGCACGCAATAAAGTAGTAGAAGAAGACATATTAAGACTATACGAGACATAAATGCAAAAAATATAGAAAATTTAATTAAAGTTTGGTCGATAAAGCCTGCATACAGAGGGAGAAATTAGATTTTTCTTCGTTTTCTCTATAATTAGTCTTATCAAAATAAGCGAGAAATCTATCGCCTCTCTCTATAGACTAAAGTTGCAATAATTATTATTAAAATCGATAATTTCGACTAGATTAACTACTTATAATGATTTTAATTTTATAATTTTGCATTCTCTTTGTCTTGATGCTCAATTTTTTATAGCTTAATATATTAAGATAGCTATAAAAATTATAACAATTAACAAAAACGTTATAAACATTCTTTAATACTCGAGATTTATTCTTAAGTTGCTAATATTGCTATAAAAAAATGTAATCGAGATCGTCTTCATTATTACTCGAAATGAAAATAGTATTAACTTTGTCTATATCTATTAATCAAATTGCTTAAAAGAAAATTATACTAACTTCTAATTTTCTTTCTATTAAAAACTTATCTATCGTTAGTATATCTTTAATATAATATATAATCTTATTCGAACTTGCAAAGTTATACAAGTAGATATTGTAAACAATATTTCGAATTCTCTTCAATATATATACTTAATCGATGTCGACTTAATTAAATAGCTATAAGAGTATTCTTTAATTAGTTAACAATAATATAATTATTTTCGAAATAGAGCAATTATTTGTTTTACTTTATTTGACGTCGAAGTAGTATTTATATTTTTAGATAAATATTTGCTATTAAGTTTTTGAGCAATGTTTATAGTAAATCTTTTTTTTAAGTAGTCGAGTTATAGATAGTATCGTGTTTACTTGTATATTAATCGAGTTCTTATAATTAGAGACTACTAATAAAGTAGCAAATTATTACAATTAATTTATATTTATATTGATATAAATCGAATTAATATTGTAAGCAAAAATAGATAATTGTTTGCAATACAAGACGCATTGGCAATTCGAGGAAGCGACCCCTATAATACAATGGCTCTACTAAGTCGACATCGACCCGAGAGAGTCTTGTAACATCTAGCGCTAGTCTATTAGAGTAGTTTAGAATATCTCCTAAAATTTAGATTGGGTTGTAATTTTTTTGAAATTTTTAGCCTAATAGGGTTAGTATTACGTATAGAATTAATATTTGAAAACAAAAAAGATTCTAAAAAAAATTGTTTTCAAATATTGATTCTATTCGTAATACTAACCCGATTAGGCTAAAAATTTCAAAAAAATTACAACCCAATCTAAATTTTAGGAGATATTCTAAACTACTCTAATAGGCTAGCGCTAGATGTCACGAGACTCTCTCGGACCAATATCGACTTAGTAGAGCCATTGTGTTATAGAGATCGCTTCCTCGAATTGTCGATGCGTTTCGATTTAGTAATTAAGATAACAAGAAGATCTTGTTTATAGTTTGAGAATTACTTACTAATATTTTTGATTTATATATAAACGATTTTGTTAGCAATAACAAAAAACAACAATTGCGTTAATATTATTTGCGTTAACAAAATATAAGATATTAAATAACGTAACCGACAAGTTAAGTTTCAATCCAAACAGATTGATTTGCTCAATTTTAATCCTGGATATGGGCAAAAGTTCTAGTTTAACTAAGTAGATCGAACGTATAGAGCGCGTCAAACGTCTAACTTAACTCGCTTAATTACGTAACGTTACGTAACGCACTAACTATATGCGATTAGCGTAAACCCTGTGCTAGCTCAATCGAGTTAGTGCATAGATAATATAAGATAAGATAAGCAAATGCTAACGCGACAAAGTTAGCTTAAGTTCTTGACATTAACTCGACAAAATTCAATTCTAGAATCGAGTTTGCGCCTTGACCCTAGCTCAACCCTACAAGACTTAAGAGAATAAATTGGATTAAGAAAAAAGTGTTCGACTCGACTTAACAATTATACTAATATTAAACAATTGCAAAAGAAAGTAAAAAGAAGTTGATTAAAATATTTTTCTTGTATTAATATAGATTAAGTTTAGACTAATTGTCGATTCGATATTCGATTTCAAATTTAGAATTAAATTGAACTATTAAGAAATCGAATAAAATCAAATCGCTTAAAGAAGCTAGCTTATTACTATAGTAAGTTTAGCTTAGTTGAAAAGCTACTATTTTAAGCAATTCAATTTCAAAAAAAATTAAGAAATCGAATCTTAACGTTTGCACGTAATATTTCTGATTTTATGCGATCAATCTAATATTTAAGTTAGACTAATATAATTTGCTTAATTTGAGTCAAGTAACAAATTATATAAAATAGATATTTCTTGTAATTGCTCTAGAATTTCTCAAAAGACTAATAAAGAAAATAGTGCAAAATCTTATTAAATCTTAAACAACAATAGAGAGAGCTTGAATAAGTCAAAAAAATTTAACAAGATTAAAAATATAAGTATCCGAGTTTTTACTATATTTGTTAGCAAAGATATAAGTAGCAATCTTAATAGAAACAAACTTAAAACTAAAAGCTAATAATAAGTTTATATATTAACTCGATTATAATTCTTCGGTTTTAAATTATAATAAATATATTAATTTGCAATACTTTAAAATAGATAGTCGATTTATTAGCAAAATATAACTTGTTAACTATTATAGATAAATAAATATCTCGAACAATTACAATTAGATTAATTTTTTGAAGAGCAATAATTTAGAGAATTTAAATAATAATTATACAATATTTTTCGATCGAGACAAGCAATTAGTCAATTAATAGTAATTTCTTTAATGTATATTTTAATTATATATTATAAGATCTTAAAATATAATAGCAATATTTGTCTATAATATGCGATTAACAATTGAGAGAATAATAGCTCGCTTAACTACAAAAACAAGTAGAACAAATATATTGCAACAATTGAAGATTTAATATCTTAAAAAGATATATACGTATAACAAGATAATTATTGAAGTAATAATAAGTAACAAAATTCTTAGCTATCGACGAGAACTAAATATATATAGATAGTCGTAAAAATAATACAATAAATTGTATAATATTTTAGTATAGTTTAAAATTCAATATTGCGTTAATAAGCTTTATTATATATAGATTATATAACTAATAAAAAGAACAATAGCGTTAATTACTTTTTTGTAACTTCGAGTATTATATATAATGCAATAGTTACAAGAGATACAATAAGTTTGACTACTAATAGTTACAATAATATTCTTAAGATATTGAGCGCTCAAGTAACATAATCTAATTTAATTTGCTAAGTAGCAAGAATTTATCAAATAATATAATTTGATTTGATCTACTAAGTAGCTAGAATTTATTAGATAATATAATTTATATTAATCTAATTTAGAGTTAACTATTATTAAATAATTTAATATATTTGAAATTCTTTTATTGTATAGTTTGTCTAATCTATTTAAAGAATTAATCTAACTTAAGACTAAAGAAGATAAAAGATACGACAAAGTATTACAATATATATAAGAGATACAAGATTATAGATAAATTAAGCAGATATAAGTACAAATAGTAAATGTGCGTTTTAATTTTAATTTTTAGTATTATTAGTAGATATTCGAACGATATTTCGCTCTTAGAGCAAATAAATATTAACTTTTGTTAATTCTAGACTTTAGTACTAAAATAACTAATAGTAAGTTTAACTAAATACAAATGTTTGCGTATAATTGCAATATCTTTTTCTACTATATTATAATTGCAATTAATCTTAATAGTTAGCTTGTTAATAATATCTATTATATTTGTTTGCGTAAATTAATTTCTTGTTAGTTTTAGATAGCAAGCTATCTTATTAAACTATTGTTTTGTAATTATTGTTAATATTGTTTTCTTCTTATAAACGCGAACAAGCAAATATTTAATATTAATATACAATATAATATTATATTTATAGATACTTTCGAAGAAGTATTAATTTATTAAAGATTAATTATCTCTCTTTGTTATAACTACTAGATACAAATCGATGCGCAATAGTTAGGCAATTCGAATAACGCGTCAATTAAGTCAATTGAACGTTGCGTTAATAAGTTATTTCCAAAAATGCAATTTGAGCGTGTAGGGAAGTTTTTTTCGTAAATACTGGCATTGACTGATTGAGCGTGCCCTGGAGCAACCCTAGCCTTCCTTCAATCCTTTACCTGCTCATTTGCTCGAATTCTTTATCATGAACGGGGTCACGCGAGGCATGAGATAGTTTGTGCTACTTTTCATGCAATGATCCGCAGCTCTGCTCACCGGGAGATTTAATTGACCCACGATTGCCATCGCCCAGCCCGAGCACGAAAATGTCTCCAAGCATGGTGATATAGAACCAGTACGGCGGCATTGATCCTTCAAAGGCATAGTAGTGATGAGGGTCGGCTACGAATTGGTAGGAGACTTTCTTCTTCTCAATCACTGATCAGTGGCGGGACAGTCGCAACGAGGGAATTACTCCTGTATGAGGCTCAATAATGTCATCTGGTAGCCTTCTGGATCTCGCTTTCGTGCAAAAAGCCTTAATTAGTCTACACTCTATCCGCGAAAACAAGCAAGTCATAAGCTTCGATATTCGTCTTGAATCTAGACTTGAATACTCGACCTCCTCCGCGCTCGATTTCCCTTGAATTGTCTTATATGCGGAAAGATTTCTAGAGGCATTTGCCCATTTGTTTACTCATATCTCATAACGATCAGCGAAACCCAAAGAGCATTTGCTTCTTTGAGATGACCGTGCTTTCATTTCCTTGATATCGAACACTATTTAAATCAGAGTATGAGTATAGCACAAGTTCCATTCCTAGTCATCCGGAGTGATGGTTGAAAGATAAAGCGCCACATGACTTCCAGAGGAATCCAAATACCATCGGTCAAAATTTCCCTGTTACGGATAGGCACGTCGCGGCAATGACACACTGAAGGGACCTGAGTCTCCATCTTATGTCCGTGTTGTGGTCGACAAGTGTTGGCCTCCACTTGTTGCTTGAAGTCGTGTTACTTAATACCTTCTCAGTCACCACCTGTGGATTTAGGCGATGAGTCCTAACCCGACATTTCTCGAAGAGTGCATCAATATCCGTTGGTGTTTTTCTATCCTCGATCGTCAGCCTTGGGTCTTGCAATGCTAACCACACGGATGCGGCAGCCCGTGGCGCTCTCTACTCCGCCTCATAGCCGGCAGGCTTCTCACACCTCTGCACCTTCCATTCCACCTCGTCGGTCATCCATGGCTGCTGTCAAGAACGATACTCGCTCATATCAACACGTATCTCAACGTCCTTCTGAATTCACTAGCTTCACGAAATCTTCTGGGCTTTCTGGAATCTCGGAAGATTCTGGAATCGCTAGTGCTTCTGGAATATCCAATCTTAGCGACTCACTTGACTATCTATCTATAGGAAGCGTTATGTCTCAAATGAGGTCTCCTGGCGCCCCCCCTTCCGGGAAAACAAAGCCGAGCATTATTAGCGGGCTGAGGACCCTCCGCCAAACCTTATCCCCCTTCCCTCATCAGGCCCTGCAAGGTCTGTCGCCCTCGCCAAACAAAGGTCTCTACTCCTTTTCACGGCGCGGCAAACAGCGCCTCAGTAGAGTTCTTCCTCGTCTCCTCCGTCGAAAACGACCATTGCGGATCCTACCGCCTTGGTCAAGACTAGAAAAATGGCGGTTAAGGACCACAAATCCTCAGCTTCCCAGGCAAGAATGTCCCATTTGTACCGAACAGCAAAGCATACTGCATTTTCCGCAGCGACCCATCACAGCGAGTTGCACTCATAAAGCGAGCATCTGTCTTGCATGTATCTCGCAGAGTATTACAGCGCAGATGGAGACCTTGATGTGGGACCAGCTTGCCTGTCCGCTTTGTCCTACGTTGCTGACATATGCGGATATGAAGGCGTGGGCAACAGGGAAGGATTTCGAGCGGTAAGGAGATTCTCGGTTCCGTTCTCGACTTCTATTTGATGGTACGTAGACCGCATGGACTAACCTTTGTGAGAGTGTAGATACGACGAAAACCTACTCGCCCGGGCCCTGACGAACGGCCAGGCCCATTTCCAGTATTGTCGCCACGAGAAATGCGGGTCAGGGCAGATGTACCATGCAGGCCAGGACAGCTACATCATCTGCCATGAATGCAAGCGCTGGACTTGTGTCTCTTGTGACCGGAGTATATTTCGCCCTCTCTTTTCCCAATGCCTGCCCTTGACCAGCCAGCTGACTAATGTTATAGTATACCACCCCTCCATCACCTGCGCCGAGGCCACCACAGCCAACAACAAGCGCGCCCTCGAGAACTCATTGTCTCAGCGCTTCCTGCGTGCCAATTGCAAGATTTGCCCCCGTTGTGAGGCCATAGGACAGAAAGTGTCGGGGTGCGACCATATCAAATGCCCGCGGTGTAAGCATGAGTACTGCTGGATTTGTTTGGTTGACTATAAGGAGATACGGAAGCATGGGAATGAAAGACATCTAGACAACTGCTTATATCGAGGTGAGAACCTGCCGGAGGTGGAGGGTGACTGGAGGGATGAGGAGGACCAATCTATTAATGATGAAGACAGTGGGGATGACGAAGACGACGAAGACGACGAAGACGAGGATGAGGACAGTGAGGATGAGGATGACGACTAGCACAACGACGAGCCTAGCGAGGAACCTAACAGAGGCCTGCGAAGACGTCTCCGGGGATGGCTAGAGGAAAGATGAGGGTAAGCTGGAGAGCTAGAGTGGCCGTGTGGTGGTCAATTGGCTTGATCCGGTCGTGACATCGACGATCTGACAAGACCTCAATATCAACAGTGGCACAATTGGGTGCTTATTCACTTTGGCAAGCCCCTGATGGGCACCACTGGATCGCTTGTCTACTTTCTTCCTTACGGTATATCCATATTGAGTCTGGATTTTGCTATTATGGTCGACCTCTTTGGTGATGCTCCGTCTCGGATCGTGCGGTCTATCTGCATGCCATTAGTACGTTTTCTCAAGGGTGTCACGATAGGGGCGCTAGTCCCGAGAGGCGAATTGAGTGATCTATGGGCGCATGAGATGGCTTGAATTGGAGGCACAGAGGTGCGTGGAGTGTGGCAGACGTATCTAAGACACCTGGAAATGGGACTCACACTAGTCGGTGTAAAAGATATCCAAACGAAACGTTTGTTGGGTATGAATAGCCGTTGACAGGATAACATGGCCCAAGATAGACTGCTAGCATATACCAACATATCGTCACCAACGGAGGAATGGTGTAACGAGATCATAAAATTTTCATTTCAAATATGAGAGCCCGAATAGAGAAACTGGCTCAGCGAATTGACTGATGCTGTAACCTTCTAGGAACTCTGAATGTTTGAAGGAAAGGAAAAGTGAAAGAATCGAAAGCTCGATCGGAGAATCCGCTGCATGAAGCACGTGCGGGTGCTTGCTGTTTGGCAAGCTCCTAGATCGAGTATCCTGCAAGGGAAAAGGGAATATCGAGTAACATGTGGTGGGAACGAAAACTGAAACTAGTGTCTAAAGACGCAAGCTCGGCATAGCCGGTCCCTGAATCTACGGTCTTGGTCCTTGAACAAGGGTGGAATGGTTGGTAGAGAGCCACCGCTTTATGGAAAACAATAACGACTAAGTGGCATGTCTTGTTGTGACTTTCAAATGGAAGCGATGGCCGGGTATTCGCCTGTGCGAAAACGAGAAAGGTGAGACGGATACTGACTTGAGCATTGTGCTAGATCAGATGATGGCTTCTGTAAGACCCAATTTTCAACCAAGCCTCTTGTAACGATTCTCCAGCGGACGAGGATAGCTCTACATATGTTTTGGATATCTTTCCATGTGGCTACTCCCGTGACACTTCCAGCACCATTCATGGTTGCACTTTGGGCCTGTTGATCATGTTAGACTACCATATCATTGCACCACTGAACAAAGCTCACAGGTGATGTGATCGCATCCTTCAACTTTTTCGGTATATAGCGAACATCCCGGACAACGATAGCACCTTGTTGTAAGATACCGTTCGCTCTCTGCGGCTTCGTTATCTGGAGCAGCTTCCCCGATCTGTGGTGGAGCAGTCGGTCGCTGCTCGTCACATGAATGGCCTGGAAGCCAATGGGTGTCGCATTCCACGCATGTTGTGCCTCCACAATCGTCGCACACAATGTACTCGCGATCGTCTCGGACGCATATTCCGCGATATGTGCAACCGTTATGGCGACATGCGTGAAACTTCTCCGTGGGAGGGAGCGCCTCGTCCAGGTATCGATCGCGTAGGTCTTCGAGGTACCTGGGAAAGACATTCTATTGATATTCAGCACGGCATATCCATGGAAGGTTTTGCGCACTTCTCGAATGTGTCATGGCCTACAGCTTCTTCGATGTCTTCGTAGCTAAGGCGCTCGTTGCAGTTGCAGGATGGGCATTGAATCTGGTCTAGCGACGATTTTGCAATGCGAATATTGATGTGTTTTGACAGGCAATCCCTGCAGGTCTCTATGTCATGCTCGCAGTTCGCGGTGACATTACGCTGCGATCGGTTGCCATCATCCCATGGACACTCCAAGGTGAGACACTGCGCTGCGAGACTAGTCATTGGTCTACCCATAGGCGGCCATGGGATTCGGCTTGTTCTTGCTTCGTTGCCGTTTCCCAACCACCTAGGCGCCAGATTTTCTGTGCACAGGGAACACAGCAGAGCTGCAATGGGTGAACTCTTCTTGAGATTTGGTGGGCTGGTCTGATGCAGACAGTGTACAAAAGCTCCTTAGAGTCCGAAATCTGGCGAGCAATTGGAACGAGATTTCCAAAGAGCGAAGGCATGCCATTACTTTATAGCAGATACTCTTGAAGGATGCACAGAGCGTATGTAATATTGGCGAGCTTGGATAGTACGTGCAAGTTTCGTGCGCGCTTCGTTGTCGACCAGCATTTGCGGTCTCGCTGTTTGGGCTCTGATGTGGTCAAGACCAACGCATTCTCGCTTATACTGACTGGTCCGGAGGAAAGTTATCATCGGCAAGGCAAGCTCAAACATCGACATTGATGGAAGGATCAAAGATGAGAGCTTGTATGCCAGCATCTGAGTAAGGACATAGCTGCAAGTTTGCAATAAAGACCCCTAACCACTTCCTGTGGATCAAGAGGTTGTTTATCTCGTTTGCCCTCGCTGGGCCGATAATTATACTATTCCACGATGCCTGAGCCATTAACATAACTAGGAATTGCGGCGCCGTGCTGCTACAGCAAGCATTTGGTTGTTGCATCGATAGGCAATATGAATTGCTATTCCGAACTGGTTCTTAATTTTGCAAGAAGATAACCCTCGAAGCATGATGCAATCAGCCGAAGCGAATTTCAGGAAAGAAATAGGGTAAATATGCAAAAATTTGAACGTAGAGAAAGGTAGGTACAAACCGGAACTAGAAGTACTCAATAAGAGGCGCTAGCCCTAGTTACCTTAGGCTATGAAACGGAGTTCTCATGCGATAGTCGACATAGTCTTTGCTTATCGTGATCAAGTGTGAACGCAAATGGATCAGCTTCGGCTCCTGAGGAATAGACAATGTAATAATATAGATCGGCAATCTATCTGTTTCTAGCCGCCTGTATAAGCAACATGAAGGCTGATGCGGGAATCACTCTGCACATCTACCATAATAGTCTAAGCCAGCGCACTAAGCGGGTCCTCTCCTCTGATAAGAAGACGACCTTATACACCTTCGAAGCGAGCAGTTTCTTCCGCAGTACCCCTCATGTAACCATCCGCGCCGGCTCTCCGCCAGGAGAACCCATGAAAGGGAGCATCAATCTCGGCAATGCCTCAATACCCGTGGTGAAAATCGACCTGCAGGACTTGCCGAAAATCCAGCTCATGCCAACCGGCTCGATGAGCACGGCCGCGCACGAGTACCAGAGTCCTGCGTTGGACGGGCAGAAGCTGAAATGGAGAGCAGACGGGTTCTTCAATCTGGGTGATCTAGTCTGTGAAGATCAAGATCAGAGGGTCTTCGCAAAGCTAAAGAAAACAAACATCTCAATCTCCAAGACTGGCACGTTCGAGATCACCTCCGAAGTTGCTGCCAAAGGCGATAAGGCTGTCGATGAAGTCGTAGCGTGTGGGATTGTGCTTCTGGAGCTCCAGAGGAAACTGAAAGGAGAAAGCGTTGGGAACGTTGAAGGGGGCTTTGCCGGGTAATGGAGAGGATCAACATCGTGGGACAAGCGTACTCAGTCCGTGGAGTCCGGTGCAGCAAACCACGTGGCATACTGCAAGCAAACCATGGGATGCATGGCTGACAGTACGGCTGTTCAATTCGCGTACCTCGAGTGGGCCCTTGATAAGTAATGATGCTGCGAAGACTGTGTTTTTACGTGACATGGTCCCTCACGTGCTGTGGCACGGCGGTCAACGGCCCGACTTGTGGAGTTTTGCTCAGCCAGATCCGAGATCCAATGATGGATGACCTTGCTCCATTGAGTGTTACGTGCGCTGTGGCAATCAGGTGTTCGTCAGCTTTCCGCTTTTCTTTCTTCCATTCTAGCCGAGATCCCTGACTCGCAGCTACCTGCTTGACGATCAACCCCCTTGGCAGTGGTTCTCCTTGGATTGGACAATCTGCGGCCACTTTGTTGATACCTTGTTCGATTACTATCGAAGAGAATTCATGATGAGACACAGGTACCTCGAAGGGCCGTCTTCGCCATCTTCGCGCAAGATTGATTTGTAGTCTCTAACCAACGACGTCGGCACGATCGCATCCCATAGTTGCATGCAAGATACTGGTGATCACGACGAGTTTAGAAGGCCATCAGCTCGAGCGTCAATCTGTAACGTGGAGGAGTATGACGTCAGTGCATAAGAGCCGGATCGGAGCGGTGGATAGTTTCAGTTATCCTCATTCAACAGAAGCTGACTAGCCTGGGCCTTCATGTTCGAACACGCGCTGGCTTGAATTATAACATGAACGATCAAGCTGCAAGCTTCGAGGAACTGTTTTGCTGCCAAGGATCAGCCGCTTTACCCGTTTGAATCTAGCTCAAGATTTTCTGAGGTCGATATTGAGATTGAGAAGTGGCCTGAGGAATTATATGCGCAATTGATCATCTGAAGCGCAGTGCTGCGCAGATATTTCTAGCACTTTTCGATACTCAATCCTCCCAACAGTCGTTACCTTGACCTGAGCAACCCTGCCATATCCTAGATTGGGGTTCAAACACGCCTTCTTCAACCAGCTTGGGCATCAAGAAGCTTCATATTCCTCCCTATCTCCCACTATGCCCGCCAAATCCCGTTTTACCCGCCTCGATGCCTTTACAAAGACCGTAGAAGATGCACGAATACGTACAACATCAGGCGGGATTGTCACCATAGCTTCGTTGCTCATCGTGTTGTATCTCGTGTGGGGAGAATGGACCGATTACAGACGGGTGGTCGTAAGCCCCGAACTCATCGTCGACAAGGGACGAGGTATACACTTTCTATTTCTCACGTGCAGACGCAGACAAGCGAAGGCGCTGATCAGAGCATCTTACAGGCGAGAAAATGGAGATCCACCTGAATATTTCCTTTCCACGCATCCCCTGCGAGCTCCTCACCCTCGACATAATGGACGTCTCTGGCGAACAGCAGACCGGCGTCAAGCACGGGATCAACAAAGTACAGCTTGCTCCACGCAACGAAGGGTCTCACCCCATTGCCCTGACCTCCCTCGACCTGCACTCCGAGACGAATGCTGCCGTCCATCTTGACCCAACTTATTGTGGGAATTGCTACGGCGCGCCGGCGCCACCTACTGCGACAAAAGCTGGATGCTGTCAGACTTGCGAAGAGGTGCGCGAAGCTTACGCCACCGTTTCGTGGGCGTTCGGTAGGGGTGAAAATGTGAAACAGTGCGAGGAAGAACACTATAGCGAGAAGTTGGACGCTCAGCGCGAACAAGGCTGCCGCATTGAAGGAGGGTTCCGTGTCAACAAGGTCATTGGCAATTTCCACATTGCGCCGGGCCGCAGCTTCAGCAATGGACAGATGCATGTGCACGACTTGAACAATTATCTCGATTCACCTGTTCAGGGCGGACACACCTTTACGCATGAAATACACCAATTGAGATTCGGGCCTCAGCTTCCAGAGAGTCTGAGTGGCGCCATCGGACGTGCAGGATGGACGAGCCACCATCTCAACCCTCTGGACGACACGAAGCAGGATACCGACGATCCGGCGTTCAACTACATGTACTTTGTCAAGGTGGTATCAACATCATACCTCCCGCTTGGCTGGGAAACAAAGTCACCGCTCAAGAAACTCGGTCGAAGGGCCAACACAGATCTCTCCGCAGATAGCGAACTCATCCCCCTTGGCCTGCACGGGCGCGGCGAGGATGGTAGTGTCGAGACACACCAGTACAGCGTGACGAGTCACAAACGCAGTCTCAGTGGAGGCAGTGACTCGGCAGAGGGTCACAAAGAGCGACTACATGCAAGGTAAGTCATGGTTTCTGTCCCACCCCACAGCCACGTTTATGAATACTATCTCTGACAAGCCTGCGAATCCAGAGGCGGCATCCCCGGCGTCTTCGTATCGTACGACATCTCTCCGATGAAAGTCATCAATCGCGAATCGCGCCCAAAGACGCTTTCCGGCTTCCTGACAGGCATCTGCGCGATCATTGGCGGTACACTGACCGTGGCGGCCGCAATAGACCGAGGAGTCTATGAGGGCTCGAAAAGGATAGGGAAAGTGCATTTGCGGTGATTTTGCATAAGGTGTACATACCATGGATGGGCGGAGCTGGGCGGCGTAGTAGGTCAATATTCTATCATTTCCAGACTTTTTACAATCTATTTTTGGCCGGGATATGTCCGCTTCATCGTATAAGAGATCCAGGTATGAGACCTCGCAATCTCGTCTCATCTCATTCACTTCATCCCTCTGTTCTGCTATACCTACAACTTGGCGTTCAACCCACAAGGCCAGGGTTTGTGCATTCGACCTTGGCCCAAGGTTCGTGATAGAAGCAGTAGTGTGAAGTGGATGAAGAACACAACGCCATATCAGAACTAACACAGACGGGCAAATCGGCATTCCATCATCGAACCGCGGTTCTGCATCCAAAAGATGGGCCGGGGATATTTCGGTGCTGGTGGTCTTGGCAGAAAAGCGGGACTGCATTCCGAACCATCAGCAACCAGCAAGCATTGGAGCTGCAAGCGCATCAATCGGGCCTTTTGAAAGCGAGCTCTGTGTGCCTGACCCATCGACTACCTTCCATGCTTTCCAAGCGGGATGTGGAGTCTGCAGCCAATGTGCCGTGAGGGGTACACGGCAAATGTACCCCAGAGCACGCAAAGAGCTGGTCCTTGATCTAGTTTGCGGGGAAGCTGCAAAGTCAATGTTGAGTGTTCAATGGACGGCTCGGCCGTGTCGACCTTCTAGTCTCTCAAAGATGTACCAATGACACACACTGGCGTGAATAGCTCTGTGTTCGTCCTGTTTACGGCATATCTACCAAGTACATAAGAAAACCGACGGTCTCGCCATGGCGTCAAGGATATTTCCAATAGCCCAGTCTTCGCGCTTTCGTGTTTCATTATGGTGGCATACGCACTCCTTCTGGCGGTTTCCGCCCTGATATCTTGTACACAAGCTCAAAATGCTACGTCTTCTTATGTTGAGCCGTCAGTGCCGACGGGCACGCCCATACCTGGTGACTACATCGGTCCCTTGCGGCCTCAGATCCACTTCAGTCCGCCCAAGGACTTCATGGTGAGCTCTGACAGACTTGTCACATACCGCATCTGTCCAGGAGGGTTCGAATGAAGCTCAGTGGACTGCGAGCAAAGTCCGTGGATTTATCACAAACACGAATCAGCTTGTAGAGGGCCCTGCTGACCTCATCCACTGTGGCATAGAATGACCCCAATGGCATGTTTCTTGATGCCAACGGAACGTACCATCTGTACTACCAATGTATGCTACACTCCAGTCTGCGCATTCCTCGGCTTCTCAAGTCTAATTTTTTTGTCAGACAACCCGACAGACATAGTAGCAGGAAATCAGCATTGGGGCCACGCAACTTCACAAGATCTCTACCACTGGGTAAACCAGCCAATCGCCATCTACCCAGGTGCTAAAGGGGAGGGCATCTTCACCGGATCAGCAGTCATCGACGTCAACAACACCAGCGGCTTCTTCCCCAACCAGGCAAACGGAGTAGTTGCCATCTACACCCTGAACACAGCGAAGGAAGAAGTTCAAGAAATTGCTTACTCACAAGATGGAGGCTACACTTTCACCAAGTACTCCGGAAACCCAGTCATCTCCATCAACAGCACGCAATTCCGTGATCCGAAAGTCATCTGGTACGCGCCCACCCAGTCATGGGTCATGGTCGTCTCGTACGCGCAAGACTTTGTTATCGGCATCTACACATCCAAGAACCTGAAGCAATGGACCCATGCCTCGAACTTCAGCCATCACGGTCTCCTAGGCCTCCAATATGAATGCCCTAACCTCGTTCAAATCCCTATGCTCGCCAACGCCTCTATCGCCGATCCCCTGAACCCCTCCAACTTCGCATCGACCTCAATGTACATGCTAGCCATCAGCATCAACCCCGGCGCCCCGCTAGGCGGCTCTATCACGGAATACTTCCCCGGCACCTTTGACGGCACAACCTTCACCCCCGTCGACGAAGCCGCCCGCATCGCCGACTTCGGCAAAGATAACTACGCCGGCCAATGGTTCTACGGCATCCCGCCCACCTCCCCGCAAATCAGCATCGCCTGGGCCAGCAACTGGCAGTATTCGCAAGTCGTGCCCACAGGTCCTCTCGAGAACTTCCGCTCCTTCATGACCCTCCCCCGCCGTAACGTCCTCGCCAACACGACCCGCCAGCCCTACCAGCTCGTCTCCATCCCTTACGACCTGTCGCCCCTCTACACCACCTCCTCCTCCCTGGCAAACACCACCACCGCAAACACTTCCCTCCTCTACGACTACGGCACCACTGTCCCCAGCGGCGCCCTCTACTTCTCTATGAACGTGTCCTCCATCCCCTCGGCGAACGTAACCGGCACCGCAAACTTCACCTTCCTCTCCTCCGTGACCGGCGAGTCGATCCGCGGAGGCTTCTTCTTCGGCGGGGACACCCCCTTCTGGATCAACCGCGGCTATATCCGCGGCTTCGACAATCCGTTCTTCACGGATAAGTTTAGCACCACCAACCTTGTTGACCCGGATACATCGACATTCAGGCTCGAGGTCGTGATTGATAGGAGTATCCTGGAGGTTTTCCTAGATGGAGGCGTGAGGAGCGCGACTACGACTTTCTTCCCTGAGGGACCGTTGGATACGCTGATGATCTCAACGGGGGGTCTGAATGCGGGTGTCAAAGTCAGTGCGGCGGTGTGGGGTCTGAAGAGCGCGTGGATGGCGGAGGAGAATGGGGTTAATGGGACGGTGCTGGGGAATGTGACGAGTGGTATGATGATGGGCCAGAGGGTGAGGCGGGATAACATGGGGCATGTCAATCTGAGAGACTATTAATTAGGTCGATGATAGGGGTCGTAGTAGCTTGTAATGTAGTCGTAGAAGTATTAAAAAGATGATTTACTGTCCCTGCACGAAGTCATTCACATCTGCATGGTTATCATGCTCCGTACTACTTACTGAATAATTCGTGGTCAGTACTTTACGCATCGTGCCTCCAGCAATGTCTGCTGCTTCATTCGAAGCTTGTCAAGCGGTCCTGTCCTCAAGCCTTGAAGATTGCCAGCCCCACATTACCCCACCATCGTCGTCATACCCCATCTCCAACCCTCTGCTTCACTTCTCTAAACTGCCTTTCACCAACTCACTTCTCTACTTCCACCAACTCATTTGTCTCCGCACACTCATCATATCCAACCTCAAATAACCCAAGCATCACAACCTCACAATGTCCTACGACGATCAATACGGCAGCGGCGGCGGTGGAGGAGGGTACGGTGAGCGTCAAGGCGGTGGAGGTGGGTACGGCCGCGAAGGCGGAGGAGGCTATGGCGGCGGAGGAGGAGGAGGAGGAGGCTACGACAACGACCGCCAAGGCAACTACAGCGGCGGACGCGAGCAACACGGCGGCGGCGGCCGCGACGATAACTACGGTGGTGGGCGTCAAGAGCAATCCTCGTACGGCGGTGGAGGAGGCCGCGATCAATACGGCGGCGGCCCCGGCAACAACATGAACTTCCAAGGTGGCGGCTCTGACCTCAACGGCGCCCTCTCCCACGCGCAGCAGCATGGCTCGGGGGGCGCGAACGAGGAGGGAATGTTCAGCAACGTGCTGGGGCGGCTGCAGGGTAACACGCCGCAGGGGGGCGTGGATGAGCAGGCGATGGTGGGGGCGCATGAGCGGATGTATGGTGGGGGAGGGGGAGGAGGGGGGCAGCAGCATGGGAGTGAGACGGTGGGGGCGGGGGCGGCGATGCAGGCGCTGAAGATGTTTACTGGGGGAGGGGGTGGTGGTGGGGGGGGGATGATGGGTGGGGGAGGGGGAGGGGGAGGGGGAGG
>JAABUQ010001730.1_pt1 | contig 45708 bp, 37 predicted proteins | sample 5560001 | NCBI WGS metagenome assembly JAABUQ01 (sample SAMN10711888, study PRJNA513371) | rock metagenome | isolation source: Antarctica rocks | place: Antarctica: Victoria Land, Finger Mt nord | collected 2015-12-18 | reverse complement strand
GAGCGCTCTCCGATCCGGCAATAGGCGACCACGTCATCGGCCGCCTCCAGGCCGACTTCCCCCTGATAGATCGCCCGGAGTTCCTGGGCCGTTTTGAAGGTGCCGTCCTCGTTGACCGCCCGGCTCCAGGGGACGCTGACGGCGCCTGGGATGTGCCCCCCCCGGAGGGAGCCTTCTTGCGGGTAGTCCTCCATGTGCGTCTTCTCGCCAGTAAATTCCTTGGTGCTGCGAACGTCCAGCAGCGGGCGACCAGCCTGGGAGTGTTCGAGGACCTGGTCTCGGAAGGCCCGGATCTTGGCCTCGTCGTTGCCGGCCACGGTGTACCGGGTGGGCGGATAGTGGGGGACTTCGCGGGTCGTCGGCCGTTTCTCGTCCATCCAGAGCTTGCGACCACCGTTCATGACCCGGCAGTCTTCGTGGCCGAAGAGCTTGAACGCCCAGAAGGCGTAGCAGGCCCACCAGTTTGATTTGTCGCCGTAGAAGACGACGGTCGTGTCCGGGGCGATACCGGCGCGGGCGCAGATGGCGGCGAACTTCTCCGGGCCGATGTAGTCGCGTACGAGCTGATCCTGGAGGTCCCCCTGCCAGTCGATCTTGACAGCGCCGGGGATGTGCTCCATGTCGTAGAGCAGGACGTCCTCGTCGCTCTCGACGATGCGGACCTTGGGGTCATCCAGGTGCTGCTGGACCCAGTCGGCCGAGACGAGGACCTCGGGATGGACGTAGGGTTCTCCCATCGAGGCGGGCTCCGTTGTGGTTCACATTGCGGAATTTTTGCGGGCATTCAAGCGTCGGCGTCACTCTCCGTGCCAGCGAGGGCCGGAGCGCCAAGCCCGAGCTTCTCGGCCACGGCCAGGCGGAGGGTTTCGCGCACGGGCTCCAGGGTGATCCGGTCGTAGACGTTGGCGAAGAAGCCCTCGACGATCAGGCGGATCGCGGCCTCGGCGCTGATGCCCCGGCTGCGGCAATAGAAGATCATCTCGTCGTCGACCCGGCCGGCGGTGGCTCCGTGGGTGCAGCGGACATCATTGGCCTCGATCTCCAGGCCGGGGATCGAGTCGGCCCGCGCGTCCTCCGACAGGTGGAGGTTGTCGTTCTTCTGGTAGGCGTCGGTGCGCTGGGCGTCCTTCTCGACCTTGATCATCCCCTTCCACACGATCCGCGAGCGGTCCTTGAGACCGCCCTTGTACAAGAGGTCGCTGAAGGTGTTGGGGGCCTGGTGATCCTGCCTGGTAAAATACGCCAGGTGCTGTCGGCCGGAAGTGAACATCACGCCATTGACCTGGGCCCTCGCCCCGCGGCCGGTGAGCGCCACCTCCTGATTAACCTTCGCCACCCGGCCCCCCAGGCCGCCGACCGTCCATTGCAGGGCCGCGTCGACGCCGACGACGGCGCGCTCGCGGCTGAAGTGCCAGGTCCCCTTGTCCCAGTTCTGGATGTTGACGAACCGAAGCTGGGAATCCTTGCCGACGAGCAGCTCGACCGCCCCGGCGTGCAGTGCCGGCGCGTCGTCGCGGCCAACCCCAGCGGTCTCCTGAACCAGCGTGGCCCTCGCGTCTTCCTCCAGCACGACGAGCGTGTGATTCATGTCGACACGCCCCTCGCCCGACAGCCCGACCAGGCTGAACAGCGGGACCTCGACCTTGACCCCCCTGGGCACGTACAGCAGCACCCCGCCCGACCAGAAAGCCGCGTGCAAGGCCGAGAACGCGTCCGCCCCCGGTGAAACGGCCTCGGTCAGGAGGAACCGCTCGAGCAATTCGGGATAATCCCGCGCCGCGGTCGCCAGGTCGACGAACACGGCCCCACCCAGGTCTGGAACCTCGGCCTTCCGGGTCAGGATTCCGTCAACTTGCTCGAAGCCGCCGGCATAGTGCCCGCGAAGCGTCTCGTGGACCGGGGCGAGCGCGGCCCGCGCTACGGCCGAAGGCTCGCGAACGACGGGCGGGGCGAAGCCCTCAAGCTTGAGGGCGCGAATGTCCGTGCGCCGCCACTCCTCGTCGCGGGCGGTGGGCCAGGGTGCAGCCTGGAAGCGTGCGAAGGCGTCTCGCCTACGGTCGCGGAGCCATTCCGGCTCGTCGCGCTCTTTCAAAAACGCGACAAAGCTCGCCTCGGTAAACCCGCCGGTCGCGGTGGGAGTTGTGGATGCGCTGCTGCTCATCGGGAGATGACACTCTTCTGAGAATGCCGGCGGCGAGGGCCAGGCATGGGATCATTTATGGACGGGTGGGGGAACGGAGGGACCGGTCGGGGCCGTTCCCGGACCAACGAGGCGATCGAGCGACCGATTGGCGAAACTCGCCGCCACGGCCACCATGCTCCCGAAGCGAGCGGCGAGGATGAGCTTCCCAATGTCCCATCGCCGTGAGCTGAACTCATCCTGCTTCCGCTGAAGCCTCTCGACTTCTCCAACGATCACAGCCACTCGCTTGTCGATGTCTCGGAAGAATTTGGACCCCTCATCAATGCTCGAATCCAGCCGCGCTCATCTTCGAAGCCGGTGCGACGCGGAGAGGTTCGCGACAGCGGGCATGCCCTCACCCGACCGACCCTTCCATCTGGAGCTGGATCAGTTTGTTCATCTCGACGGCATACTCCATCGGCAGCTCCTTGACAAGCGGCTCGATGAAACCGCTGACGATCAGGGTCGAGGCTTCCGCTTCGGAGAGGCCGCGGCTCATCAGGTAGAAGAGCTGCTCCTCGCCGATCTTGGAGACGCTCGCCTCGTGGCCGACCTTGATGTCGTCGGCATCGATCTCGATCGAAGGATACGTGTCGGAGCGGCTGGTCGGGTCGAGGATCAGGGCGTCGCAGACGACGTTGGACTTGGCCCCTTTGCAGCCGTGGTCGACCTTCACCAGGCCGCGGTAGCTGGCCCGGCCGCCGTTCTTGCTGATGCTCTTGGAGATGATCCGCGAGCTGGTGTGGGGCGCCGAATGGACGACCTTGGCGCCGGCGTCCTGATGCTGGCCCTTGCCGGCGAAGGCGATCGAGAGGATCTCGCCACGGGCGCCCTTGCCCAGCATATGGACGGCGGGGTACTTCATGGTCAGGCGGCTGCCGAGGTTGCCGTCGACCCACTCCATCGTCGCGTCCTCGTAGGCGAAGGCTCGCTTCGTCACGAGGTTGTAGATGTTGTTGGCCCAGTTCTGGATCGTCGTGTAGCGGCACCGCCCGCCCTTCTTCACCAGGATCTCGACGACGGCCGAGTGCAGGCTCTCGGTCGTGAAGACCGGGGCCGTGCAGCCTTCCACATAGTGGACCTGGGCCCCCTCCTCCACGACGATGAGCGTCCGCTCGAACTGGCCCATGTTCTCCGCGTTGATGCGGAAGTACGCCTGCAACGGGATGTCGACCTTCACCCCGGCGGGGATGTAGACGAACGAACCGCCCGACCAGACGGCCGAGTTGAGCGCGGCGTATTTGTTGTCGTGCATCGGGATGACCGTGCCGAAGTACTCGCGGACGAGGTCCGGGTACTCGCGCAAAGCCGTGTCGGTGTCGACGAAGATGACGCCCTTCTGCTGGAGGTCCTCGCGAAGACTGTGGTAGACGACTTCCGAGTCGTACTGCGCGCCGACGCCAGCCAGAAACTTGCGCTCGGCCTCGGGGATGCCCAGCTTCTCGAAGGTGTTCTTGATCTCGGCCGGCACGTCGTCCCAGGTCTTGCCCTGGCGGTCGGCGGCCTTCATGAAGTACCGGATATCGTCGTAGTTCAGCTCATTCAGCAGGCCGCCCCACTGCGGCGTCGGCTTCGACCAGAAGACATCGAGCGCCTTGAGCCGATAATCGCGCATCCACTGAGGCTCGTCCTTCATGTCGGAGATCTGGTGGACGATCTCGCGATTGAGCCCCCGGCCGCTCTGGAACGAGTAGTTGTCGACCGAGTCGTGGAAGCCGTACTTGTACTCGTCCTTGATGCCTTGGACCTGGTCGTTCAAGTCGGTCGCCATTCGCCAATCTCCTTCAGCTCAACCGGAGGCAACGCCAGGGATGGAGTCGTCTCACTTATCGGGATGACGCGACCGGCAATGGGCCGGCGGCGACGAGTTTCTTCTGCCGGGCGTCGATGGTCAGGTTCAACCCTTCCAGGGTCCTCGCTCCGAGGAGCAGCAGGTCGCCCGGCTGCGCGAAGACGACCTCGTCGACGGTGAACTGCCCCTCGACGTGGAGGATCGCGAAACCGACGCTGCGCGTGATTTGCTGTCCGTTCGCCATAACGAAGGCGAGGTCCTTCTTCTCCCGCTGGACTCCGAGGCGTTCGAGGACGGTCGTGGGCATCCAGGTGTATTCGCTCCCGGTGTCGACCAGGAGCTTGGGGATGTCTTCCGAGCGGTCGCGGTGGACCACGTGCGTGATGGTGCAACTCGCGTGGAACACGCCCATCGCCGCGATCCCTCCGAGATCAGAACGCCAACTGCCCGCTCTTGGCATTCTGCTCCAATTCTTCCTCGACCCGGGCGGCCTCGGGGTATTTGGCGCGGATCCAGTCGTACCCCTCGGCTTCCAGCTTCTGAACGAGTTCCGGGCCGCCGTCCTCGACGATCTTGCCGCCGAAGAGGATGTGGACGTGGCCCGGCTTGATGTAGTCGAGGATGCGTTGATAGTGGGTGATGACCAGGACGCCGGTGCCGGCCCTGGCGGCGACCTTGTTGACCCCCTCGCTGACGATCCGCACGGCGTCGATATCCAGGCCGCTATCGGTCTCGTCGAGGATTGCGAAGCTGGGGCGAAGCATCGCCAACTGCAGCACCTCGGCCCGCTTTTTCTCGCCGCCGGAGAAGCCCTCGTTGAGATAGCGGCGGGCGAAGTCGGGGTCCATGCCCAGGCCGTCCATCTCGGAACGCAGCTCCTTGCGGAAGTCGCGCATCGGGATGAGGTCCTGCCCCTCCTTGCGAGCGGGGTTGCGGATGTTGGTGACGGCGTGCCGCAGGAAATTGGCGACCGTGACGCCGGGAATCGACGTCGGATACTGGAAGGCCAGGAATAAACCCGCCTTGGCGCGCTCGTCGGCCTCCATCTCCAGGAGGTCGACCCCATCGAGGGTGGCCGTGCCCTCGGTTACAACGTAATTGGGATGGCCGGCGAGGGCGTAGCTCAGGGTGCTCTTGCCCGAGCCATTGGGGCCCATCAGGGCGTGGACTTCTCCCTGCCGGATCGTCAAGTTGAGCCCCTTGAGGATCTCCTTGCCGCCGATGGACACATGCAGGTTCTCGATCCGCAGGACCTTGCTCATCAGTCTCCGCCCGGGGAGCCGGGTCCTTCCTTCCTCAACGGGTGTTTGAGTTCGCCAGGACGGGGTCGACGACCGGCTTGGCCTCGAAGTCGCAGGAACGGTCGCCATCGAGGCGGCAATGACTCAGCCGCAGCGACCGGCCGATCACCTTCTCGAACATCTTCCGCTCCATGGCGCAAACCGCATCGTCAACCTCGGCCAGTGCGAAATAAGGGCACGAGTGCTGTTTCAGGACCGGCATCGCGTCGCCGACGGTGACGACCTCGGCCTCGACGCCCCTGCCGTGCAACAGGGAGCCAAGCTGCACCATGCGGTCCCGCCAATCGTCCCCGCGAAGCTGCGACCGATACGATTCGGCGAGCCGCTCGGTGATCCGGCCAAACATCAGGCGACGGAGCTTGCGGTCGTCGATGGACCGCATCATCTCGTCCCAGAGCGCGACGGCCAGGTCGGCGTAATTCTGACCGAGACGACGGTGCGCCTCCGCACTCGCGCGATAGGAGTGCTTGGGACGCCCACGCCCGCCGGGCTCCGCCTGCCGTTCGATCATGCCCGAGCCGACCAGTCGCGTGAGGCGGTTGCGCACCGCCGTCGCCGTGACGCCGAGTCTTGCGGCCATCTCCGACACCGTCAGAGGCCCGTCGCGGCGGATGATGTCCAGCAAGACACGATCGGAATTCTCGGTCATCCTGAAACAAGCTCCCGCCGTCGCTTTTCCATTCCACGAAGTTTATTGTAGCGATTTGATCCGCGATCGTCTACCGACAGCCTTCGCTTTTTCACAAGGAGTGTTGTGAGAAATCGGAAGTGGGGTCAGGGAGGATGTCGAAGATTTTTGGTGAGCCGCGCTCCGACCCGCCGTATATTGTTGGACGACCGCTCAACGAGACTGCGCCCTCAAATCTTCCCAGGAAGAATCCCATGCTCACGTTGCGCGGAAAGGCGAGGGGGGGGTTTTGCGACGGTGTCAGCCGGCGAGACTTTCTGAAGATTGGCGGCCTGGCGCTGGGGGGTCTGTCCCTGCCGGAGGTCCTGCGGGCGCAGGCAAGGGCCGGGGTCGGGAGTGCCTCGCACAAGGCGGTCATCATGGTCTACCTGCCGGGCGGCCCGCCGCACCAGGATCTGGTCGACCTCAAGATGGACGCCCCCGTCGAGATCCGTGGCGAGTTCAAGCCGATCGACACGGCCATCCCCGGCTTCCAGGTCTGCGAGCACCTTCCGCGCCTGGCGGCGATCATGGACAAGGTGGCGGTCATCCGCTCGCTGGTCGGCTGCCGCGACGAGCACGCGGCCACGATCTGCCAGACCGGGTATTCCAGTTTCCTCAGCAAGCAGCAGGGCGGACGGCCGAGCCTCGGCGCGATCGTTTCCAAGCTCCAAGGGCCCGTCGACCCGGCCGTCCCGCCATTCGTGGGCCTGGCCGGAAAAATGGGCCACGCCCCCTGGGCCGACCCCGGCAGCCCGGGATATCTGGGGTTGGCGCACGCGCCGTTCACCCCCAACGGCTCGGACCTCGCCACCATGTCATTGAACGGCATGAGCCTGGACCGCGTCGGCGACCGTCGCGCCTTGCTCAGCAGCTTCGACGGCCTGAGGCGCGAGGTCGACGCCAACGGCGCAATCGAGGGGATGGACACGTTCACCCGGCAGGCGTTCGCCATCCTGACCTCCAGCAAGCTGGTGGAAGCCCTCGACGTCACCCGGGAAGACCCCAAGCTCCGCGACCGTTATGGCGTGGGCGACATGAAGCCCATCGACGACGGCGGCCCCTGCTGCAACGACCAGTTCCTGATGGCTCGAAGGCTAGTCGAGGCCGGCGTCCGTTGCGTCACCCTCGCCTTTGGACGTTGGGACTACCATTCGAACAACTTCGGCCAGTGCCGCGAGCGCCTGCCGAAGCTCGACCGCGGCCTCTCGACCCTGATCCAGGATTTACACGATCGCGGCCTCGACCAGGACGTGTCCGTCGTCGTCTGGGGCGAGATGGGTCGCACCCCGCGCATCAATGCCAAGGGGGGCCGCGACCACTGGCCCAGCGTCGCGTGTGCCTTGCTCGCTGGCGGCGGCATGAAGACCGGGCAGGTCATCGGCTCGACCAACCGGCTGGGCGAGGTCCCCAAGGACCGGCCCGTGGCGGTCCAGAGCGTCTTCGCGACGCTCTACCATAACCTCGGCATCGACCCTTCGACCACCGTCCCCAACCACGCCGGGCGGCCGATGTACTTGCTCGATGAGATGGCCCCGATCCGCGAGCTGATCTGAGCGATCCCGGCAAGGGGACGCCCTTCAGCCGCCCGTGTCCGAGAGTCGGGCCGCGAATCGCCGGCTCAACGTCAAGCGCAAGGTCAGCGCGAGCCAGAGGACGACGCAAGGGAGGGCTTTCAGGCCGTAAGGTTGCACCCAGGCGATCCGGATGCCCCGCGGGCAGAGGTCCGTCGCCGCCGCTTCCGTCACGACGAAGACGAACGTCAGCAGGCAGGTGCGGGCGCGACTCCTCGGCTCGGCCAACGCCCATAGCCCCGCGCCCAGGACCGCGATCAGGTAGGTCGGCGACTCCGCTTTGTGGTTGAAGATCACCAACCAGACCAGCATCCCGGCGAAGACCATCAGGCGGTATCCGGGCTCGCCCCACAACGACCGCCTCGCCATCGGCAGCAGGAGGAACCCGAATCCGGGTCCGAGGTAGGCGATCACCGGGAGGCGTCGATGGAAGAACGTCCGCACCAGGCTCATGAGGGAATAATTCGCCTCGTGGGGATGGTCGTTCGCCAGCAAGGTCATCCATTCCCGATACGTCGCGACCAGCCCGTCTCCTCCAAGGAACGCCGCCGGCAGGAGGCCCAGGCCGATTCCCCCGATTGCGGCCGTCGCGAGGAACCGGAGCTTGCCGGGGTAGAAGAGGAACAAGAGGCCGGGGACCGCGGCGAACGGCTTGTTGTAGAACCCCAGGCAGAGCAGCAAGGCCGCCGTGGCCACCTGCCGACGCTCGAAAGCGGCGAAGGCGCCAATCATCAACCCGGCGAGGATGCCGTTGCTCTGGGCGTTATGAAGCGAGGTCTGCAACTCGACCAGGCTGAAGAGCAGCACGAACGCCCTGCCCCTGGCATCAAGGTTGAGGCGCATCACGGCCCAGAAGGGAGCCAGGGCATTGAGCAGGTTCCAGATCAAGAGCCCTGGAGTCCGGGGAAGCACCCAGAACGGGGCCATGAGAAGCGCAAATGTCGGGCTGTATTTGAAGAGGTCGAAGTGGTGATTCGGGTCCGGAAGGTACAGCCCGACCCCATGTCTTAGATGATGAAAGGAAAGACGATAAATCGTGTAATTGCTGAAGGAATCCGGTGACGTGTGGATACCGTTGAGCGTCAAGCCCACCGCGAGGAGCGCGATCAGGGCGAGCAAAACTCTGGGAGAATAGAGAAGGGGGCGGCATGCCAGAAGGCTTGCGAACCGGGCGTGAGGCCTGGTGGTCGCCATCCACGACCTTCCCTGCAAAACGTTGCGACTTCCGATGTCAAAGGGAGGCACGGCGCGCGCCGGTGGGCCGCGGCCAATGCCTCCCACTTCGAGATTCACTGCGGAGCGAACCTGGCGGGCAGGTCCTCCCCGGCGGGCCGCCCGGCGGAGATCTCCGTGCCTCGTTCCCGGACCACGGCGAATCGTCCCCGATGCCTCGCTAGCCCTTCGGGACTCGTCCCGGACTTACAGGCCGGCGCCACCCAGGTGCTTGCGCTTGTGGGGGTTGCGGCCTTGCTTCTTGGGACGACGACCCTTGGCGATCGGGGAGCTATCCGCTCGCTTGCGCCACTTGTAAGACTTGCGATGCCGCGTCTTGGTTTTCATGGCTCGGACCGTCTCCCAGGGCCGTTCGGGAGTTTCCCGACGGCAAGGGGACCATTGTGCGGCCTGGAGACTCGGGAATCAACCCGAACCCGGCTCATTTCTTCGCCGGGGGGGACACCTGGGTTTCCCCGGCCTTCACCTTGACTTCCTTGTTGACCTTGGTCTCGATGGTCACGGGGGTCACCTTCTTCTCGGTGGTCCCGATGGGCTCGCCCGTATCTTTGTCGACGAACTTCTTCTCGACGACCTCCAGCACTTCTTGCTTCTCGTTGGAGGTCGTTTCCTTCGCATCGCGGACGCCGAGAGCTTTTTGTGCGTCCTTGGTGGCCTCGTCCTTGGAGGAGTCGTGACATCCCCCCAGGCCGCCGAAGCCGGCGGCGAGTCCCAAGGTCAAGGTCGCGATCCGCAATGACTGTCTCATGATGAGTTTCCCCGAGTCTCGCCGAGTTCGTGGCATCGTTCTCCGGGATTCGAGATGCAAGCCTCGTGCCGGTCGGTCGGTCAGAAGGTTGAGCCGCCCAGAGCCATCGGGCCGCGAGGGTGCCGGGGCGCCTTGGTCCCATTGGAGGCGACGACGATGGTTACAGGGGCGCTGGGGTCGCTGAAGTCGCCCGCGGCGTCGACGGCCCGGACGCGGAAGGTGTGGCTGCCGTCGCCGAGGATCGACGAGGCGCTGACGGTGTACTTGCCGTTGGCCGCCGTGGTGGTCGTACCGACGACGTTCCCCCCCTCGTCGAGCAAATCGATCTGGGTCCCGCTCGGCGTGCCCTTGTGGTTGTACGTGCCCACGAGCGAGGGGTGGCGATTGCCGACGACCACGTTGCCGTGGCCCGCCTGATCGGCCTTCGACAAGGTGGGCGCCGCGGGGGTGATGATCGGTCGCCCAACGTCAAGCGTCGTCTGGAGGATGAAGGCGTAGTCATTCGTGGCCAGTAGGACCGGATCACGGCCGGACAGGTCGGACTGGATCAGCCGATTCGTGTCCGCCTGAAGCTGCGCGATGTGTTCGGGAGTGTCGCCCGCGGATTCCAGGGCCTTGCCGAAGACGGCGGTCAGGTTCTGGGCGGTCTGGGGACTGAGGGACGCGCTCCTCAGGGCCACACGGATCTCGGAGTTGAAGTGGTTCAGGACGCCGGAGTTCGGGCTGTGGAGCTTGCCGCGGGTTGCGATGATGTCGGCCTGGATCGCCGCGACGAGGTCTTTCGGCAGGTTGCGACCGTACTGGATGCTCTCCAACGCCTGCGGGAGCTTGTCGATACGCGTGGTCTTGTCGTTGAGGGTATTCAGATGGTTCTGCGACCGGCTCGCCGCGCTGCGGCTCAGCAGCAAGCGGCCTTCCAGCCCATCGGGCGAGGGGACGAAGCGGCGTCGATCCATCGCGCGGAACTCCCTTTGGCGGAACAGGACGGGCGACGGGCGACGGCCCATCCGAGGCAAGGCGCCCCGGGGGTCGACCGGGGAGGGGCCGATTCTCTACCAGAATCCGCCGGGACGGGCCATCCCGATTCCCCGAGGCCGATCCGCCGCCTTCCCACCCCCACGCGACGGCCGTAGAATGGGGCGCAATTCAACGCCCAAGTCGACCCGCACCGCCTGGCGTCACTTTGACTCGCCTCGCGGTCAGGACGGAACGAACGAAGGAGAGCGCTGTTGATGTCTCACGGCACGGAGACCCCCACGACGCCTGGTGCTCCCGCGACGGCGCACGGCCAGCGGCCGGGCCCCTCGACGCAGGTGCCCGCGACACTCGTGCCGGAGGCTGGCTGGCACTTCCTCCATGTCTTCTACCGGGTCGACCGCGCCGCCCTGGCCGCCCTCCCGGAGTCATCGAGGGGCCGGGGGCGCGAGGAACTTGCCCACGCCCTCGACCGCTCGACCCCCGGCGCGCCCGAGCAACTGCACGCCTTCCTCGTCCCCGGCCACAAGGCCGACTTCGGCTTCGTCGCGGCGGGGCCTGACCTCAAGGCGATTCACAACCTCCAGATGACCATCCAGTCCTCAACCCTCGGCCCGGCCCTGGTGCCGACCTACTCGTTCTATTCCATCACGGAAATTTCCGAATATGTCCTCGACGTTGAGAGCTACGGCCGCGTCCTCCGCGAACGCGAGGGGGTCGACCCGGAGAGCCCCGCTTACAAGACCAAGCTCAACGCCTACGAATCCCGACTCGGGCCGATGAACCAGCAGCGGCTCTTCCCCGTGTTCCCGGACTGGCCGTGCCTCTGCTTCTACCCGATGAGCAAGATGCGCCAGGGGGAGCAGAACTGGTACACCTTGCCATTCGATGAACGCTCGGAGTTGATGAGCCAGCACGGGCGTAGCGGCATGAAATTCGCCGGAAAGGTGTCGCAGGTCATCACCGCCTCCACGGGTCTGGACGACTGGGAGTGGGGCGTGACGCTCTGGGGCAAGAACCCGTCGTACCTCAAGGACATCGTGTACACGATGCGGTTCGATGAGAGTTCGGCGAAGTACGCCCTGTTCGGCCCCTTCTATTTCGGCTACATCCTGCCGGCGGCCGAGCTGCCAGCGGCCGTCCGCCTCTGAGTTCCTACCGGCGGCGATGCGCTGCCTTCTCCATGTCACGTCCGGCTGAGATCGGGAGTCTCGCGCAATGTGGACCTGTCCGAAGTGTGCCGCCAAGGTTGACCCCTCGTTCGAGGTCTGCTGGCAGTGCGGGACCACGCCCGAGGGGACCGAAGACCCCAGCTTCGTCGTCGCCGACGAGGCCGCGCCGATCGAGGACCCTCCCGTCAACCCGTCCCTGGAGTCGATTCCCGGCTCCGCGTCGCTGCCGGGGGCCGACCTGGTCGAGTGCTACCAGGCCCTCAGTCTGATGGAAGCCCAGTTCCTGACCAACCAGCTCGCCGAGCAGGGCATCCCGGTCGTTTGCGATCAGCAAGACCTGCAAGACGCCCTCGGCACCTGGGGCGGCAACCCGCGCGTCTACGTGCGGGCCGAGGACCTGGCCCGCGCCCGCAACTGGCTCGAAGAGTACGACGCGCACCGCAAGGCCGGCGGCGAGGCCAAGCCCTGATTCCCGCCTTCCAACAAGCACCCCGCGCTGACGTTTCCGCAATTCCGTCTTGATTCCTCCGAGCGAGGGAACCTGGAGATCGATGTGTCGGATGAGGTCTCGCCGCTTCATGCGGACGTCACGAGGGGTTCGCGGGTCACCACCTGAGCTTGGATCGATTGCTCAGTCCGTTCGCGATTTGCCTGGATGACCAGTTCGACCGCCTCTCGAAGGTTCACTCGCGCTTCCTCCAGGGTCGCGCCTTGCTTGGGTGTTGGCGCCTGGCAACTCTTCCACGAAGGCGACAAAGCCTTCAGGCACTTGCACGAAGACGGCGGTCAATTGCATGTGGCCCCCTTGTCCCCGCTCACCGTTCGAGTGTCGGCGGCGGAGCCGATCCTTATCTTCCTCATCTCCACGATCGGAAAGCCCCGCAAGAGTCTCCGGCCTTCGCGGAATCGCGCCCGCCCTTTGTCGTCCGGGTCATCGAGGGAGCCAGCGGGCATGGACCCGACGGCCTCTCGCCGGGGCGTTTTTCAGGGGACGTTGAAGACATACGCTTTGTTGTCGGAGCAGGCGACGGCCAGTTGCTTGCCGTCGGGGCTCCACGCGATGCCGTAGGCCATCACGCCGGGGCCGATCTTCTGCTGCGAGGCGAGCTTGGCGGGCATGCCGTCGGGCAAGTCCCAGAGCAGGAGATTGCCGGCGTAGCCGACGGAGGCGAGCCGCTTGCCGTCGGGGCGAAATGCCAGGGAGTACACGTCGTCGGGGTGGCCGTCGAGCTTCTGGAGTTCCTTGCCGTCGGCGACGTTCCATAGGCGGATCGACTTGTCAACGGAGCCCGAGGCCAGCACGGCGCCGTCGGGCCGGAAGGCGACGCTGTAGACGGGCAGGGTGTGGCCGGCCATCTTGAGCATCTCCTTGCCGTCGGCCACCGACCAGAGCTTGACGAGCTTGTCGTCGCCGCCGGTGGCGAACAGGTCGCCCTTGGGGCCGTAAGCCACGGAGTAGATGACGTTCTCATGCGCCTTCTCGACCGCGCGGATCTGGGTCGCCTTCTCAACGTCCCACTGCCGCAACGACTTATCGGCCGAGCCGGTGACGGCCTGCTTGCCGTCGGGCGACCAGGCGACGCTGTAGACCATCGCCCCGTGGCCGGCGAACGTCTTGGCGGCCCCGGGCGCCGCCAGGGCCCAGCGCTTGACCGCGCGGTCTTCCGAGGCACTCACGAACGTCGCGTTATCGGGCAGGACGGCCAGCGCGGTGATTCCCGCATTGGGGGCCGGAACGCTGAAGACCTGCTTCTCGGCCTTGGCCGCGTCGGGAGTGGCCAGGTCGAACGCCCTGCCAGCGCCGTCGGCCTGGCCGACGACGAGGGTCTTGTTGTCGGGGCTGACGGCGACGGACAGGACCGGCGCGGCGGCGGGGTAGGCCAGCAGGGGGGCGCCGTTGTTGGCGTCCCAGCTCCGGGCCGACTTGTCGAGCGAGCCGGAGAAGATGCGCTGATTGTCCTTGGTCACGGCGACCGAGCGGACGGCGTCGGCGTGGCCGGTGAGGTTGCGGACCTCGGTGCCGGCGTTGAAATCGAAGATTTTCACCATCTTGTCCGCCGATCCGGTGACAAGCTGGCCGCCGTCGGTGCGGAAGGCGACGGCGAAGACCGGCCCCATGTGGCCGGCGAAGATCCGAAGCGCGACGGGCAACCAGACGCGAATCTTGTTGTCGGCACCCGCCGACACGATCGAGCGGCTGTCCGGCCCGACGACGACCCCCTGGACCGCCGCGCCGTGCGCCGAGAGCCTTTGCAATTCGCGGCCGGTGGCGGCCTCCCAGGCGCGGGCCGTGTTGTCGGGTCCGCCGGTGGCGACGCGGAGGTTGTCGTTGGAGAGCCCGACGGCCGTCACCGCCGCGGCGTGGCCGGCGAAGCTGACGACGTTCTTGCCGTCGCCCACCGTCCAGAGCTTCGCCGTCTTGTCGGCCGAGCCAGTCACCAGCCGCTGGCCGTCGCGCGAGAAGACCAGCGACAGCACCGCATCGGCGTGTCCGGGGAAGTCACGGACGGGTTTGCCTTCGCTAATGATCCAGAGCCTCGCTAGCTTGTCGGCCGAGGCCGAGGCGATCTGGTTGCCGTCATTGGGGGCGAAGGCCAGGGCGTGAATCCTGCCACCGTGGCCGGCGAGCGCCTTGGCCTCCTTGCCGTCGGCGACGTTGAAGACGTGGATCTGATTGTCTTCCAGGGCGATCGCCACTTGCCCGCCGTCGGGTCGGAGAGCCATCGCGGTGATGGTGGCCGGTAACGCCTCGATTTTCTTGACCTCCGCGCCGTCGGCGACGTTGCAGACGCGGACGATCTTGCCTTCCAGGCCGATGGCTACCTGTCCGCCGTCCTGCCGCAGGGCGAGGGCGACGATGCCCTGGTCGGGGGCGGGGATCTCCTTGACAAGGGCGCCGTCGGCGGTGTTCCAGATGCGGACGATCTTGTCGCCGCCAGCGGTCGCGACCTTCGAGCCGTCGGCCGTCGCGGCGAAGAGCTTGACTTCGCCCTTGGCGTCCACGACCCGGGGCTCGGTCACGGGCAATTGCCAGGCGCGGGCCAGGCCGTCGGAACCGGCGGAGACGAGGACCGTGTTACTCGGGTGATAGGCCAGGCCCAGGACGGTATCGGCGGGCGTCTCGATGACGCCCTGCGCGGCGCCGTCGGCGGGGTTGTAGAGCCGGATGACGCGTGCCTTGTCGCCCACGGCCACCTGGGCGTTGTCGACCCTCCAGGCGACGGACGCCACGTCGGTGGGGCCGTTCAGGTCGCGGACGGACTTGGCCGTGGCGAGGTCCCAGATTTTGAGGCCCTTGCCGGCCGCGGCGGCGGCGAGCTTGCCGTCGGCGCTGAGCGCCATGCCAAGAATCGGCCCCTCGTGCCCCGGAAGGGCCTGGATCGGGCCGGCGCCAGGCATGTCCCAGGCCCTCGCGGACTTGTCGAGGCTGCCCGAAAGGATGCGGCGGCCGTCGGGGCTCACGGCCACGGACAGGATGAGGCCCTCGTGCCCCTTGAACGACTTGATCTCCTTGCGGGTCGCCGCGTCCCAGAGCCTGACGGTGTTGTCGAAGCCCGCCGTGACGATCCCCTTGCCGTCGGGGGTCCACGCGACGGAGTAAACCGCGTCGCCGTGGCCGTCGAGCGTGCCGGCGACCGGCAGGGGGGGTAACTGCGCCAGGGCCACCCCGAAGGTCATGCTCGTGAAGAGCAGTGCGCTGGCGAGGGCCCTGATCCGGGAAGCAGAGGGTCGTTGCATCGGGGCGGGCCTCCGGGGTGAGTTGTAGGCGGGTGGGGCGGTTCCGTCGGTTTGGGCCGACCTCCCCGGTGGTAACCAGGCGTCGCCCTGCCGAACATAGACGCCCGGCGCTCGCGACGCAACTCCGCGTCGTGTCGAGTTCCTCGAAGTCCCGCAGAATGACACGAATTCGATAGTTCCAAGAGATATTCAACAAAAAGGTTGCATGCTCCGTCGCCAGCGGGTAGATTCCGAGTAGGAACCCAGGCGGCGTGTTGCGAGGACGCCGCCGGGAGGGCCGGGCACTTTCCGGTCGAGCACCGAGGCTAGGGAGGTCGAGTCATGCCTCGATCGCGGACCCGTTTCCCCGTCGTCGCGGCCTGGCTGGGATGCTGGGCGGCCGGAATCGTCGCAATGGCGAGCCCGGCCGCATTGGCCGACGCCGTCCCGAACGGTCTTCGGGCCACACCGGCGAAGGCCGAACTGGTTGGGCCCGATGCGGTCCAGCAACTGGCTATCGACGCCGAAGGGCCGGGAATGGCATCCCGCGACCTGACCGATACCGCGACGTACGTGACGAGCGACTCGACCGTCGCGACTGTCGATGCCGCCGGGACGATCACGGCGAGGGGCGACGGCTCCGCGACGATCACGATCACCATCGCTGGTGGCCCACTCAAGGCCCAGGTGCCGGTATCGGTCCGCGCGTTCGTGCAAGGCCCGCCGATCAACTTCGCCAATCAGGTGGTGCCGATCTTCACGAAGCTCGGCTGCAATTCCGGCGGCTGCCACGGCAAGGCCAGCGGTCAGAACGGGTTCCGCCTGAGCCTGCTGGGCTTCGAGCCCGACCTCGACTTCGAGACGCTCGTGAAGGAAGGCCGAGGCCGTCGCCTCTTCCCCGCGGCGCCCGAGCAGAGCCTCCTGCTCCGCAAGGCGACCGCGAAGGTCCCCCACGGCGGCGGGCGGAAAATGGAGCCGTCCTCGCATGAGTACCGCGTGGTCGCCCGCTGGATCGCCTCGGGGATGCCCAAGGGGCGCCCGGACGACCCCACCGTGGCGAAGATCGAGATCTTCCCCCCTGGCCGCATCATGCCGCGCGGGGGGACGCAGCAGCTCGTCGTCACCGCGACCTACACCGACGGCTCGACCGAGGACGTGACGCGCTGGGCCCAGTACCAGTCCAACGAGCCGGAAGTCGCCGGCATCGCCGAAGGAGGACGGGTCGAGACGCACGACCTCGCCGGGCAAGCCGCCTTGATGGCACGATACCAGGGGCAGGTCGCCGTCTTCCGCGCCACCGTGCCGTTGGGCCTGCCGATCGCGACCGAGCCCGACTTCCCTCCCGCGAACTTCGTGGACGTTCTGGCCGCGAAGCAGTGGAAATCGCTCGGGATCGTCCCCTCGGGCACGTGCACGGACGGCGAGTTCATCCGCCGCGCCAGCCTCGACGTGATCGCCACGCTGCCCTCGCCCGCGGAGACCCGGGCGTTCCTCGCCGATCCCGACCCTGAGAAGCGGGCCAAGCTGGTCGACCGCTTGCTGTCGCGGCCCGAATACGCCTCGTCCTTCGCGACGAAATGGGCCGACATCCTCCGCAATAAGCGCGAGGGCAATGCCCAGTTTCAGCACGGCACGTATCGCTTCCACGACTGGATTCGCAAGAGCCTCGCCGAGAACCTCCCCTACGACCGCTTCGCCCGCGCGATCCTCGCCGCCAGCGGCACGCCCGAGGCCACGCCGGCTGTCAACTGGTATCGCCGCCTGCGGACGGCCGACGCCTTCGTGGATGACTCCGCCCAGGTCTTCCTCGGAATGCGGCTCCAGTGCGCGAAATGCCATCACCACCCCTTCGAGAAATGGGGCCAGGACGACTACTACGGGTTCGCCGCCTTCTTCGCGAAGGTCGGACGCAAGCCCTCCTCCGTCGCGCAGCGGACGGGGAGGACCGAGGAGGTCATCTTCCACGCCCGCACCGGCAGCGTGACGAACCCCAAGACCGGGCAGGTCATGGCGCCCAAGGGCCTCGGGGTCGACGCCGTCCCGATCGAGGCGGGGGCGGACCCCCGAGAGAAGCTTGTCGACTGGATGGCCGACCCCAAGAACCCGTATTTCGCCAGGGCGCTGGCCAACCGCTACTGGGCCCACTTCATGGGCCGCGGCCTCTGCGAGCCGATGGACGACCTCCGCCAGACGAACCCACCGGCGAATCCGGATCTGCTCGACGCCCTGGCGGCCGAGTTCATCCAGAGCGGTTACGACCTGAAGCACCTGATCCGGATCATCGCCTCCAGCCGGGTCTACGGGCTTTCAAGCATCCCCAACGAGTACAACGCCCGCGACAAGCAGAATTTCGCGAGGCACTATCCCAGGCGGATCGGGGCCGAGCCCTTGCTCGACGCCATCGCCCAGGTGACGGGGGTGCCGACGGAGTTCGCGGGCTTGCCCAAGGGCACCAGGGCGATCGACCTGCCGGATGAAAGCGTCGCGTCGAGCTTCCTCGATACCTTCGGACGGCCGAAGCGCGACACGGCCTGCGAGTGTGAGCGCGTCGGCGAGGCCAGCCTCGGTCAAAGTTTGATGCTGCTGAACTCACAGGACGTGCAGTCGAAGCTGGCCGCCGCGACGGGCCGCGCGGGGGCCCTGGCCCTCGACAAGGGCCCCGACGAGCCCAAGATCGAGGACCTCTTCTGGTCGGCGTTCGGCAGGCCCCCCAGCAGCACCGAGACCGCCAGCGCCTTGACGCACCTCAAGGCCCACGCGGAGAAGCGTCGCGAGGCGTTTGAGGACATCCTCTGGGCCCTCGTCAACGCCAAGGAGTTTCAGTTCAACGACTGACCGGCGGCGGACTGGACTCGCCCCGTCCCCCTCAAGGAGACTCGCCATGATCGACGTCCTCGGCCATCCGTTCCGCGCTTGCGACGGGGTGACTCGGAGGGGCTTCCTCCGGGCGGGCGCGCTCGGCCTGGGAGGGCTTGCGTTGCCCGACCTCCTCCGCGCCGAGGCCGCGGCGAGGGCCGTCGGCCGCCCGACGCCCGAGGACCTCTCGGTCATCCTCGTCTGGCTCGACGGCGGTCCGCCCCAGCACGAGACCTATGACCCGAAGCCTGACGCCCCGATCGAGTTCCGCGGGCCCCTCAGGCCGATCGCCACCAAGGTCCCCGGCGTCAGCGTCTCGGAGCTACTGCCGTTCCACGCGCGCCTGATGGACCGCATGTCAATCCTCCGATCGGTTCATCACAACAACGGCGATCACTTCGCCGCCGCGCACTGGATGCTGACCGGCTATCACGGCTCGAATTCCGTCAACCTGTCCCCACAATATCCTTCGGCCGGCTCGATCGTCGCGAAACTGAAGGGATCGCGGGCCCCGGGGATGCCGGCCTACGTCGGCCTGCCCAATACGCACTCCGTGGGACTCGTCCCGGGCTATCATGGCGGGGCCTACCTGGGCGTCGCGGCCAACCCGTTCTCCGCCGATGGCGACCCCAACGGCGACGGCTATCGCGTCCCGAACCTCGCCTTGCCCGACGGCGTCACCGCGCCGCGCATGGAGGGTCGCCGGGGCCTGCTGGAAGCCTTCGACGGCCTCCGGCGCGATGCCGATACCATCGGATTGAGGGACGGGCTCGACCGCTTCGGGCGTGAAGCCTTCGAGATGGTGACCGGCCCGGCCGCCCGCGCCGCCTTCGACATCCGCAAGGAAGACCCCCGGCTCCGCGACCGCTACGGCCGCCACACCTGGGGACAGAGCGCCCTGTTGGCACGCCGGCTGGTCGAGGCGGGGGTACGCTTCGTCACGTTGACGTTCGGCGGTTGGGACATGCACTCCAGCCTGGAGAAGTCGCTCCACAACGCCTTGCCCCCCCTGGACAACGCCGTCGGCGGCCTGGTCGAGGACCTCGAAACCCGCGGCCTGCTCGACTCCACGATCGTGGTGGTCATGGGCGAGTTCGGCCGCACCCCGCGTCTCAATACCGGCGGCGTGCCCGGCGTTGATCCGGTCCCCGGCCGCGACCACTGGGGCGAGGTGATGAGCGTCCTCATCGCGGGCGGCGGCCTGAAACCCGGCATCGTCGTCGGCTCCTCCAACCCCCGCGGGGAAGTGCCCAAGGACCGGCCGCTCACCCCTTCGGACGTGATCGTGACGATTTACCGCCGCATGGGGATCGACCCCGACACCAGCTTCACCAACCGCGCCGGCCGACCGATCTCCATCGGGTCGAACGGCCAGGCGATCGCTGAGTTGCTCTGAGGACTGGGACGTTGCGTTGGCCGGCCGGTTGTGCGACGAATGGCCTCGGAATCGTCGCGGTCCACCCCTCACCGCCTAAGGGCCCGGCCAATGCTGCAACTGGGCGTCGTCACCTACAACATCGCCAAGGATTGGGACCTGCCCACCCTGCTGGAGAAGCTCAACGCCCTCAAATACGAAGGAGTTGAGCTCCGCACCGGGCACGCGCACGGCGTCGAGGTGACGCTCAGTCCTGCTCAGCGCGCGGAGGTCAAGGCCCGGTTCGATGACTCGCCCATCGCGCTGGCCGGGCTGGGCAGTGCCTTCGAATATCATGCGACCGACACGGCGGTCGTGCGGGCGAACATCGACGGGACCAAGGCGTACGTCCGCCTGGCCCACGACGTGGGTGCCCCCGGCGTGAAGGTGCGACCCAACGGCGTGCCGCGGGGGGAGGAGCCGAAAGTCACCTTCCGCCGCATCGGCGAGGCGCTCCGCGAGGTCGGCAAGGACGCCGCCGATTTCGGCATCGAGATTCGCGTCGAGGCCCACGGCGAGGTCACCGGGCTGATCCCGAACGTCGCCGAGATCATGGCCGCGGCCGACCATCCCAACGTCTTCGTCTGCTGGAACTCAAACCCCACCGACGTGGAAAACGACGGCACGATCGCCGAGAACTTCCAGCTCGTCGCGCCCAAGGTTCGCGAGGTCCACCTTCGCGACTTGACCGACGAGGCGTACCCCTGGCGTGAACTCTTCGCCCTGCTTGCCGCGCGGGACTTCCGGGGCTACACCCTTGCGGAAATCCCGGCCAGCCCCGACCCTGAGCGCGTCCTGCGCTATTTCCGGTCCCTGTGGCTCGCCGACCAGCCCGATCCCGGACGCAAACCGACGCGCCCGGCTCAGGACGAGCGGTAGAGCAAGTAGGCGAGCAAGGCGGCGAGAACCACGCCCAGGACGCCTGCTCCCCGTCGGCCCAACGGTGAGACCAATGAAGCGGGCTCCGGTTCCAGGTCGTCCCAGTCGTCCAGGTCGTCGGCCGACTCCGGGGCCGCCCAGGTCTGCGACAGGATCACGCGCGCCTCGGAGGCAAGTGCGCGAGGCACCTGAATCTTGATCCCGCCGGTCGCCACGGCGTAGATCGCGTGCGTCCCCATGCGCAGGCCGTCGAGGAAGGTCGGAATCCCCTCGGCCTCCAGCCGCAACCGGCGGGCCTCGGCCTCGTGCGGGCTGGCGTACCCGCCGACGGTCACCCAGTCATTCTCGTCCCCAACGCGAAGTGCCGGCTTCTCGGGAGGTTGCCCCACGGTCAGCACGAGATCATGCTTCGGGCAGTACGACCCTTCTGGCGCGCGCAAGTAGCGGTCGCAGACGGGGCAGAAGCCTTGCGGCACCAACCCCTCGCCGCATTCCGGGCAGAGCAGGGCGTCGAGGGGCCCCGGCTGCCCGCAACGGGCGCAGAACGTCGGCGGAACTTCGGTCATCTCGGGGTGCATCGCGGGGCCCTCGGTCGCCCAATCGTGATCCCTGCCACGATACGCGAGGGAGGGACCGGGTGGAAGCGTCCCCGCAAAGCCAGGTCAACGGCTCTTCAGGGTCACGGCCGGGGCTTTGCTCGGGCCGGCGGGACGGATCGCGATGAGGTGAACGCTGCCCCCCTGACGGTTGCTGACGGCCAGCAAGTCACGCTCGGCGCTATAAGCCAGTCCGGCGGGGCGAATCCCGCCGAGGTTCGCCGTCCCGCGGATCGGCAGCAGGCCCAGCCGCTTCCGCGTCGGTGCGACGACCACTTCGAGGCTCGAAGCGTCGGGGCGCGTCTCGACCAGAAAACTCTGGCGGGGAATGACCGCCACCGCGCCCGACTCCGTGGGGACAAGCCGGGGCTGCGCCCCCTCGGTGCGGCAGAAGAAGACGGCCTCACGCCCGGGGGCGGGCGGCATCAGGAGCCAATCGTCCTCGGAGATCGACGGGAACGCCGGCCCGTCCGACTTCCAGGGCAGGCGGCCCACGATCGCGGGGCGATCCCGCTCGGCCAGGTCGATCGCGGCGAGCTGCGCGGAGCCGGCCAGGGTCACGACCGCGCGGAGGCCCGTCGACGAGAGCGTCAGGCTCTCCGGATCGTCGCCTTTCTCGGCGAAATCAACGCGCGCGATGGCCCGGGGAACGCTTGAGGACAGGTCGAAGACGGTTAGACAGGGGGTCGGCCGGTTGGTTTCCCCCTCGGCCTTGCCGGACAGGAGCACGAACGCGCGGAGCCCGTCGGCGCTGAGGGCCAGGTCGTCGGGATCGAACCCGACCCGCACGCGTTCGCCGATGGACTTGCCCTGGAAGTCGAACGTGTCCCACCAGCCGGGCTCCAGGTGGCGGGCATCGCCCGTGGGCCGCTGGAGGACAAACAGCTTGTCGCGGAACGGGCGGATCACGACCGCTCGGCCTTCCAGCGGGAAGTCGCGCACGACCTCAAGCGCCTGCGATTCCGTCACGCGATACAGGACCACGCGGTTGTATCGGGGGCAACCGACGGCCAGGAGCTTGCCGCCGTCGGCGAAGGCCAGGCGATCGGCACGCTGGTGGCCAGTGGCGGCCCTCGCCACGGGGACCAGAGTGAAGGAACCGCAATCGAGCGCGGGCGTCCTCGTCGTGTGAACGACCAGCCCCGCGACGACTCCCAGGACGGCGAGCCCCGCGGCGACGGCCGGCGCGACCCGGCCGCTCGGCGGCGACTTCCGCCGCTTCCGACCAAACTCGACCTTCGGCTCGGTCCCGGCCGCGATCCTCGCGAAATTCTTCAGGTGCCGCATCGTGAGCATCCCCAGGAGTGCGATCGTCAGCAGACTCATCGCCAGCTCGTTTCGGCCGAAGGGGCGTGCGGTCCGCCCGAAATGGACGACGACGAAGACACACGCCCCGAGGGTCGAGGACAGCGACACGAACTTCGTGACGAGCAAGAAAACGACAAATGACGCGGATGTCGCCGCGCTCGCGAAGGCGTCCAGCGCCGTCAACGCGCCGAGGCTCGTCGCGACACCTTTCCCCCCCCGGAAATTCAAATAGACCGGGAAGTTATGCCCGAGGATCGCCGCGAGCGCCACCAGCACCGGCAGGCCGTTGACCTCCGCCCCGCTGAATCGGTGCAGCAGCTTCGGGAAGCCGTAGGCCGGCAAGAACCCCTTGGCGAAGTCCAGCGCGAAGACGAGGAGGAAGGTGCGAAACCCCAACAGGCGGCCGGCGTTGGTGGCGCCGACGTTGCCGGAGCCGACCGTGCGGATGTCGATCCCCCTGGCCGCGTACACGACCAGGAACGCGAAGGGGATCGCGCCGATCAGGTAGGCGGCGAGGATGGACAGGGTGGCGAGCAGGGCGGGCGACATGGCGGGGTCAACCGATCTTGAGCTTCGGCCGCGAGGTCTCGCCGAGGAACTCCCCCCGGCGCGCCTCGAAGATCTCGTTGGCCGTGGCGAAGTCGTCGTGCCGGCCGATGTCGAGCCAGTAACACGGCTGCCGGAAGCAGTGGACAGCCCGGCCCTCCCCCCGCAACGTTTCCAGCAGGTCGGGCATCGCCAGGGGCGTCCCCGGCTCCAGGTAATCCCACGCGATCGGGTCGAGGATGTAAATCCCCATGCTCACCTGGAACGAGAACGCGGGCTTCTCGCGGTAGCCGGCCAGGACGTGCGGGTCGGGGCCGAACTCCAGGACGCCGAAGTCGATGCGGACCTCGCGCGGATAGGCCGCGATCGTCGCCGAGGCCCCGCGCTGGCCATGGAACTCGTACATCCTGCCGTAGTCGAGCGTCGTGAGGATGTCGCCGTTGATGACCAGCACCGGCTCCGTCGGCCTGGGCAGGAGCGCCAGCCCGCCGGCCGTCCCCAGCGGCGTGACCTCGCGGCGATAGCTCACGCGCGCTCCGAACCGCTGGCCGTTGCCGCAAAACGCCTCGATCAGCTCGGTGAGGTATCCGGTGATGATCGTCACGTCGCGGAACTCGAACCGCGCGAGCTGACGGAGGACGACCTCCAGGATCGGCATCGGCTCCTCGTCGCCCAGGGGCATCAGGGGCTTGGGCAGGGTGTGGGTGAACGGCCGGAGCCGCGTCCCCTTCCCTCCGGCCAGGACGATGGCTTGCATGGGTCGAGTCTCCTCGGTCAGCCGGCGTGATGGGCCGCCAGCGAACGGCTGGCGGGCACCTGTGGGCGCGGGGCCGGCTTCCCGGCCGCGACCTCCGCGAAGAGATCGAGCAGCCGGGCGACGTGAACGTCGAACGACTGGGCCCTCCCGAGCCGCGCGGCGTCGGCCGACATCGCCCAGCGGGTCGAGTCGTCGGCCATCCGGTCCAGGCAATCCTCGAGGTGTTCGACCGCCTCGGGGGTCTGGATGACGTACCCCTCCCGGCCCGGCGTGATGACCTCACCCGCGCCGTTGCAGGCGGTCGTGATGACGGGCAGGCCGCAGGCGAGGGCCTCGAAGACGACGAGCGAGCAGGGGTCGTAATACGTCGGCTGCACGAAAAAGTCGCTCGCCCAGTAGCCGGCGGCGACCTCCGGCAGGAACCCCAGGAAGTGGACGGTGTCGGCCAACCCGAGCCGGTCGATGATCCCGCGGAACGGCCCTGGCTTGCCGCCCCCGCAGACCAGCAGGTGGATCGGCCGGGCCTTCGGCTCGCGCGTCTTCCGCCCGTGGAGGGCCACCAGCAGGGGTTTGAGTCCTTTGAGCCAGAAGTTGTGGCCCACGAAGAGCCCAACCAGGTCACTCTCCGTCAGGCCGAGTTGCGTGCGCAGGTCGCGGCGAGCGGCTCCGCGGTCGGCGACTTCGAGGCGGGCGGTGTCGATCGCGTTGGGGATCACCCGGATGAGGTCGCGGGGCACACCGTGGAACCGCTCAAGGTGGCCCCGCACCATGCGGCTGACGGCCACCATCCGGGCGCCCCGCGCGGGGTCATACTGCTTTCGCTCGATCAGGCGATACAGCCCGATTTTCGGGTTGAGGCGCTTGCCGAGGAGATACGCCGCGCGTCGCCAGCCGGCCGGAAATCGCCGGGCGTTGTATTCGAGGCTCGCCCCGTGGACGCCTCCTTGCGGGATCAGTACGTCGTGATGCCAGGTGTTGATGAAGCCGACCGCGCAGTCGATCGACACGCGACGCAGGGCGGCTTCGGAATTGACCGCGAAATCCAGGAGGCGGGCCGTCCGCGTCCGTCCGGCCGCCTCGACCCGGCGGCAGGTTACGCCGGGGAGCGCGGCGGCCTCCCAGGAGTTCGCATAAAGGTCGACTTGGTGCCCATCACGCACCAGCCGGCGGCAGAGGTCCGCGACATACGTCTCGGCCCCCCCTCGTGCCGGGTCGACCCGGAAGAAGTTCAACGCCAATCGCATTCGCGACCTTCCATTCCGTTCCGTCCCGAACCGTTCGTCCGCTGGTGATGCGCCCGATACCGAGCCGCTTTCGCCGCGACTCGCCGCGCCTGCCAGGCGGGGCACGCCAGGTGCATCCGCCTGCGATAATGGCTCCAGAACCGCCGCCGGTCCCGGTCGTCGATCCCCTCGACCCCGAAGGTCGAATACAGCAATTGCCCCAGGTCCTTCCATCGCCAACGCAAGGCCGTCCAGCGATGCCGCCCGAGCCGGTGCAGGTCGATCAGGGTAAGCTTGCTCCCGGCCCGCGCGCTCGCCCCGAGATCGAGGTAAAAGTGGCAGAGATACAGGTCCTTGTGGAAGGCGCGGGCGCGGTGTAATCGCGCGGTGATCTCGGCCATCTCCGGGATCAACGCTCGCTTGAGGCTCGCGAATTCTCGCGCGGACATCGACGCCTTGAGGCTGGGCAGGACCTCGTTGAGCGCCTCGCAGCCGGTCAACTCGGCGACCATCAGGAAGCTGCTCAAGGCGCCCCAGGGGCCAATCGTCTCGCCCACGGCGACCACGTCGGGCACGGGCACTCCCAGCGCCCGCGCCTGCTCAAGGTGATGCCACTCGGCCGTGGCGGGCGTGTGCCGGCCGCCGCGAGGGGCGATCATCGCGGCGGCGCGTGAGAACCAGGGGAGGCGGTCGTGCCGCTTGAGATAGACCGTCAAGGGGCCGCACGCCGAGTCGAACCGGACGCGGCCCGTGGAACGCCCCTGCTTGGCGTGGTGCCGGTCCAGCACCGGGAGGCTCATGACCGTGGCTTCCAGGTCGGCCGGCAGGGCGGCGCGGTAGCTGTCCGAAGTCCAGGTCCAGCGCGTCCCGCGCCGGAGCCGCCCGAGGAAGGAACCGCCGCTCATGGTCGCAGTCCCTCCCAGGAGTCGGGCCGCCGGAATCGATAGATCCGCACCTCCTCACCCGGCGCGCGGCCAGGGAAGGTGATCAGGGGCGTCGCCGCGAACGCCAGCCAGGCGCGAAGCGTCGCCGCGCGGCGGCTGGGCGCGGCCAGCTCATCGGCTCCGACGACCACATATCGCAAATGCTCATCCCTCAATGCGTCCCGGACGTGCCAGTAGTCGTAGAACTCGCGACGGCCCGAAACGAACGCCGCCCATCCACGCGTGTCCAGCACCCCGTCGGCCGCTCCGGCATGCCCGGCCAGCCAGCGCCCCGCGTCGCGATGTCCCGAGCGGCTGGCATGCGGCGTCTCGATCTGGGCGCCGACGCCCAGGGCGATCAGGCCCGACAGCAGGACCAAGGCCAGCCCTCGCGCCAGCCCAGGGCTCAGATAGCCGCCGGCTCTTGTGGCGCAGATGTTCACTCCGGCGGCGGCCCACGGCACCGACAGCCAGGCCAGCGACAGCACATGGCGGTTGGACAGGTAGCCCAGCGCCGTCGCGTGCCTCAGCAGGATCAGGCAAAAGATCGCCGCGAAAACCAGGGCGAGCCACTTGCCCGACGCCTCCGCCCGGACGCGCACGATCCCCCAGGCGACGAAGACGGGGATGAACCAGCCCAGGTCCTCGGCCCAACGCGTGAACATCCAGACCGCGGCGCGTCCCGAAGGCAACCGGGACGCATGCCCCGATTCTTCCTTCGCCGAGAAATCGAGCCTCGGCTGATCGAGGCCCGTCCTCGGCCGGGACACTCGCTTCGGGACAGCCGAAGGGCCGAGGGCCAGGCCCCCTCGCAGCGCGAGCTTTTCGGAGACCTCACCCTTGACCAACGCGTAGGAACCCACCAGGACCAGCGTCGCCACCGCCATCGTCGCGTACCGGGGATAAGCGGCCAGGGCAGGGGAGCCCGGGTGAGGAACGGGACGGCCCTCGGAGCGAACCCAACGGGTGGCCGCCGCGAGCAGCACGGCCATCGGCACGACCGCGACCTCGGGCCTCACCAGGTATCCCAGCCCCCCCGCCACGCCGCATCCCAAGGCCGATCGGAAGGTCCCATGCCGCAGCGCGTGGGCACCGCAGTTCATGGCAACGGCGAAGGCCAGAAGCGCGAGAGGGTCGCTGAGGGTGTCATGGCCGACCTCGCTCGGGACCGGCAGCAGGACGTAAAACAAGCAGGCGAGGGGCGCCGTCCTGGCGTCGAAGAGAGCACGCGTCAGGCGGGAGAGCGGCAGGAGGAGAGCCAGGGTCGCCAGCGCGGACACCCCTTGGGCGGCAATCCGCCAGGAGTCGGGTCCGTCCCCGAGGATCGGCGCGACGAGCGGCTGAGCCACGGCGATCGCGGCCGGATAAAGCGGATGCTGATCGGTGCCCCGGATCACCTCGACCCAGTGCCGTTCGTGGAACGAACGCGCGATCCGAATGAATTTCAGGCCGTCCTGCGCGGGGAGGTCCGTGCGGGCGATCCCGACCAGATGCAAGCCCGCCGCCAGCACGAAGATCCAGGGCAGCGGACGGCGGGCCATCGGGGTTCCTCCGTAAACCCTGGTCTCAAGTCAAGGCGCGGCGCGTTCCTTCGGCCGGTCCCGCATTGTAGCGGTGGCCCGGGGGCGGACAATGCCAATCAGTCCGCGCGGGCGATGGCGGCTTCCCAGAGATCGGCGAGGCTCTGCTCCCAGCCAATCCTGGGACTCCACCCGGTGCCCTCACGAATCTTGCGGATGTCGGCCCGCGAGTCGGATGGGCACGCTCCGGGCCGCGCGACTTCCTCGACCTCGACGACGCGACCGCTCAAACGGATCAGGAGATCCAACCCGTCCCCGACGGGTCGGGAGCATCCGGTGCCGACGTGGTAGATTTCCCCGCCACGACCTCGAAGCGCGAGCGCGACCAGGGCGTCGGCCGCGTCGCGGGCGTCGATGAAATCGCGGCGAGCCTCCAGGTTCCCGGCGACGATCCGGACCGGCCCGCGCCCGGCGCCCGCGAGGGCCTCGGCGAATCGCCCGAAAGCTTGCGAGATCGGGAGCCCCGGCCCGATCGGATTAAACACGCGCGCGACGATGACCCTCAGCGCGGGCCAGGCCGCGAGACCGGCCGTCGTCGCCATCCACTTGCTGCGAGCATACGCGTCAACAGGACGGCACGCGTAGTCCTCACCGACCGGCAAGTCCTCGCCCGCGACCGGCCCCAACTCGGCGGCCGAACCCACCAGGACGACTTGCGTCCTGACCCGTTGTTGATTCAAAGCTTCCAACAGGTTCAAGGTCGCCAGGGTATTCGCGCGATGCAGCGCCCCGGCCTCGGCGGGCGGGGTCCGGCCCGCGGCGTGGATGACCACCTCGGGCGCGATCGAGGAGACGGCCTCCGACAGCGCTGACCAGTCTTCCAGGTCGGCTCGGACAAAGTTCTCGGCGGACCAACCGGGCGGGCAGGTCCGGCCGAGGGCGATGACCTCGCGCGCAGGATCGGCGACGGCCCGCAGGATGTGGTGGCCGAGGAATCCGGAGCCGCCCGTCACGAGCCACCCCGGCATCGTCAGGCTCCCTTCGCCGCGAGACCGGCGCGCCCCAGCATCCTGACCGCGGCGGCGAACACGGCGTCGGGCGACAGGTCGCGCATGCAGCGGTGGTGGCCTTCGGGGCAGACAGGCTGCTGGCAGGGTCCGCAAGGGACGCGGTGTTGCAGGTGGACGGCCAGAGGATGGTGCGTCCGCGTCCAGGCGATGTGCGTCGGCCCAAACAGACTCAACTCGGGCACGCCAAACGGGGCGGCGAAGTGCCGAGGCCCCGAGTCGGTCGTGATCAGCAAGGCACTTCGGCGCACGCTTGCCTTGGTCAAGCCGAGGCTCAGGGGCTCGTCGGCCAGGCTCACCACCCGCGGATGCGCCGCGCCGGCGACAATCGCGCGGGCGTCGGCCCGCTCTCCGGGGCCGCAGACGACGAGGATCGACGCACTCTTCTCAACGGCGAGCCTCGTCGCCAGCGCGGCAAAATGCTCGGTCGGCCAGCACTTGGCGGGGCCAAACGCGCCTCCGGTGTTCAAGCAAACGACCGGCCGATCGCCAACCAGCCCGAGCCGGGACCAAGCCGCATCGGCGGCGCGTTCGTCGGCGGCGGTCGTGTACAGCTCCGTCCGGGGCGAGTCGATCGGGCAGGCAAGGTGCCGCGCGAGTCGGAGGTAATAATCGACGATCGGGGTCGGCTCGAAGGCCCCGCTCGCCTGTCGAGGGGCGACCAACCGATCGGTCAGCAGAAAGCCTCGGCCGCCCCGGGCATAGCCGACGCGGCGCTTCGCCCCGCCCAGCCAGGCCATCGCGGCCGATCGGAATGAATTCGGGAGGAGGACGGCCAGGTCGGGCCGATCGGCACGGAGGCGGTGAATCAGGGCCGCGGTGCGGTGATCGGGAACTTGGGCGCGCGGGTCGAACGGGAGGATTTCATCGAACCAGGGGCCCCCGTCCAGCGTCGGGGCCACGTGAGGCTTGATCACGCCGCGGATGTGGGCCTTGGGAAATCCCCGCCGCAGGGCACGGAAGGTCGGGGTGGCCATCACGGTGTCGCCGATCAGGTTCGGGCAGAAGACGACGATTCGCATCGGTCCCTCCGACGTGGGCCAGGCGGGCGACGACGGCGGCGTGAAGCAGGGGGATCATCAACTCGTGGTGGCCGGTCAGGGCGATCCCCTCGGCACCCGGCCGTTGCAGGACGTTGAAGAGCCCGCGGTAATGCTGCTGGAAATCGAGATTCGCCGTCGTCAGGCCGTCCAGCGGCTTGCCCAGGTTCCGGGCGATCGCGACGGCCTTCAGGAAGACTTCCGGCAGCACCACGGCGCTCCCGAGGTTCAGCCAGACGCCCCTGTCCAGCCCGGCGACCAGGGCGCAGAGCGTGCGGAAGTCCGCGAGCGTCGCCTTCCCCAGCGCGGCCCCGTCGAGCGCCGCCGTCATGTGGACGATGTCCGTCCCGATGGCGACGTGGACCGTCAGCGGGATGCCCAGCCGACGCGCCGCGACGAGCAAGCTCGATTCCAGGCCCGGTCCCCCCGCCTCCTCGATCACCCCGCCCAGCGCCGCGCCGAGCCCGATACCCCGGTCGGCCGCGCGATCGCAGGCCGCGGCGAACAGGACCGACGTTTCGCGGGCGAACCCGAATGACCCCTCCAGCAGGCGAGGGCCCACGTCCTCGCTGGTCCTGCCGGCGATCGCGAGTTCCAGGTCGTGGATGGCGGCCGAGCCGTTCAAGGCCAGACCGTTCAGGAGCCCGCGCTCCATCCAGTCGATGAGGTACGGGCCACACCCTGTCTTGACGACGTGCCCCCCCAATGCCGCGAGCACGCGGTGCCCGCCCGCGTGCGCCCGCAGGATCGCGTCTCGCAGGCGTTTCAGCCCCTTCGCGCCGAGCTGGTCGGGCAGGCCGTCGAGCCAATCGTCGAGCGAGATCCCGGAGGCCGAAGGCTGGCCGAGGTCCGCGAGGCCCACCTTGCTGGGACGGTCGGCCAGGGGCTCGAACCGCAGGGCGTCCAGGTCGAGCGGCTCGGGATCGATCGGGGTCACGGGGAATCCTTTCCCGGGCGACTCTCAGGGTGTCACCTGCGCGAGCGCCTCGTCGAGGACGGCCTCGCCCGCGAGGAACTCCAGGCCGATCCGCAGGGCGCGAAGGGGTACGGGGCCGAGGGCAAGGGCCCGCAGCTTCACCAAATCCTTCTGCGTGGTCAAGGCCAGATCAGCACCGAGGGATCGCGCCCACGAGGAAAGGTCCGCCACGTCCGTCGCCGCATAGGGATGGTGGTCGGGGAACGTCCGGAAACCCGCGATCGTCAATCCCATGCCCAGCAGCGTCCGCCGAAACCCCTCGGGATTCCCGAGCCCGCAGAAGGCCGCGAGCCGCAACCCGTCCAGGCGACCGAGTGGGCTGGATTGGCCCGAGCTATCGATCAAATCCCTCGGAGCATGACGCGCCTCGGCCCAACGGAGCGGCCCCGCGTGCCGACCCGCCTCGGCGCGGAGGGTCCGTCGGGCCTCCTCAGGGATGAGGTCGGCCCGCGACAGGATGACGACGCCCGCGCGCCGGAGCGAGCCGACGGGCTCGCGCAACAGACCGCGCGGGAAGATACGCCCAAGGCCGAAGGGGTCCAGGGCGTCCAGCAGCACGAGGTCCAGGTCCCGCGCGAGCCGGCGGTGCTGGAACCCGTCGTCCAGCACGACGGCCTCCGCCTCCAGTTCTTCCGCGGCGATCCGTGCCAGCGCGACGCGGTCGGACCCCTGGAGGTGGGGCACGTCGGGGAGGTTGTCCTCCAGGACGCGTCCTTCGTCGTTCATCCCGCCGGCCTGCCCATAGCCGCGGCTCAGGATCGCCACTCGCTTTCCACGGGCGCGCAGCCGACGCGCGACCCATTCCACCATCGGCGTCTTGCCCGTCCCTCCCAGCGTGAGGTTGCCGATCGAGACCACCGGAATTCCGACCCGGTGGGCCGCCTTCCACCCGCGGTCGAACGCCAGGTTGCGCGCGCTCACCCCGATCGAATATCCCCCGCCGAGCAGGCCCAGGCCGAGTCGCGCGGCGGAGGCCGGGAAGGAGCGAACTTCGCCCCGGATCAACCGGAGGTAAGTGGTCTCAACGGTCCAAGGCAAGGGGCACCCTCCTCGGCTCCATGCGGATCGACGCGGGCGAGAACCAGTTGTGAAGTGCGGAGAGTGTATCGGAATTCGAGGGGGAATACGCCCAGGATTCGGGCGCGGACAGAGTCTGATAATGGGCGTTATGTGCGGTTGGAGACTCCAGCCTGTTCCGGGGTACGGGGCGGCATCCCTTGCCAGGACCGGGTATGATCTGGGTATGTGGCCCGACTCGATCGAGACCGACGAACTCTTGAAACGCGTGGGCGAGGACGACCCCGAGGCGATCAACGGCCTCCTTGCCAAGCATCGCGAGGCGCTGCGACGGATGATCGCCATGCGGATGGATCGCGCGATCGGCCGGCGTGTCGACGCCAGTGACGTGGTTCAGGGCGTCCTCCTGGAAGCGAGTCGGCGGCTCCCGGACTACCTGCGGGACCCGTCCATGCCATTCCACCTGTGGCTCCGGCATATCGCACGCGATCATCTGATTGACGAGCACCGCAGGCACAGGGTCGCGGGGCGCCGGAGCGTCGATCGTGAGCGCCCGATGGCCCGAGGGGCGTTCGCCGACCGATCGTCGATCGACCTGGCGGCCGACCTGCGCGATCCCGAACTGACGCCCGCCGCGATGGCCATCCGTCATGAACTTCAGCGCCGATTCCAGACGGCGATCGGGGAACTCGACGAGGACGACCGCGAGGTCCTGCTGATGCGGCACTTCGAGCACCTGTCCAACAGCGAGGTGGCCCGGGCGCTCGGGCTCAGCGACGCGGCGGCCGGGATGCGGCACCTCCGGGCTTTGCGGCGGCTGCGGGCCGTCATGGGCGAGCCCTCGACACCGGGGAGCGCGCCGTGACGCCGCCGATCCCAGCAGCGGACCAGGAGCGGGACGAGATCCTCGCCGCGCTCCTGTTGGAGCTGACCGAGGAGGGCCGGCTCGGCCGCGCTGACCGAATCGAGGAGGTGGCCGCGCGACACCCCGAAGTCGCCGACGAGTTGCGCGCGCTCTGGGCCGCGGCGCAAGTCGCCGATCTGCTGGCCTCTTCCGGGGACGAGGCGACGTTGGTCTGGGGGTCGGCCGACGAGACCCGTGCGCCCGCGGGGTCCTCGGCCGCCGAGGGGGCGCGGTCCTTCGGTGATTGCGAGATCCTCGATGAGCTGGGACGCGGCGGGATGGGGGTCGTCTTCCGGGCGCGGCAAGCGGGGCTCGGGCGGATCGTCGCCTTGAAGATGATGCTCCGGGGCGCGGCGGCCTCCGCGAACGACACGGCACGCTTCCGCGCCGAGGCGGAGGCCGCCGCGAGGCTCGACCACCCGCATATCGTCCCGATCCACGCCGTCGGCGACCACGAGGGGCAGCCGTACTTCACGATGGCCTTCATCGAGGGCACAACCCTGGCGCGACGGCTGGCCGACGGGCCGATTCCCCCGTTGGAGGCCGCGACGCTGCTGGCGCCGGTCTGCCGGGCAATCGACTATGCCCACCGCAGGGGGGTCTTGCACCGCGACCTCAAGCCTTCCAACATCCTGATCGACCGCGACGGCCAGCCGCACGTCACCGACTTCGGCCTGGCCAAGCGGGTCGACGCCCAGATGAGCCTCACCAACACCGGCGCGGTCGTGGGCACCCCCAGCTACATGCCGCCGGAGCAGGCCGTGGGGGCCCGCGGTCAGCTCGGGCCGGCCAGCGACGTTTACAGCCTCGGTGCCATCCTCTATCAGATGCTCACCGGCAAACCCCCCTTCCTGGCGGCGACCGCTCTGGACACGATCCTGCTCGTCCTGGAACAGGACCCCCTGCCCCCGCGACTGCTGAATCCCAAGGCCGATCGCGACCTGGAGATGATCGCGCTGAAATGCCTTCAGAAGCCGACCGACCTCCGCTACCCGACCGCCGGCGCCCTGGCCGACGACCTGGAAGCTTACCTCGCTGGCGAGCCGATCTCCGCGCGATCGACCCGGCTGGGGGCGATCGCCGCGCGGATGCTCCGCGAAACGCATCACGCCTCGGTCCTGGAGAACTGGGGACTGCTCTGGATGTGGCACAGCCTGGTCTTGCTGCTGATCTGCCTGGTCACCAACGCCCTGAAGTGGTGGGTCGTGACCTCGCCACTGCCCTACCTCTTCCTCTGGGTCGGCTTCCTGGGCGCCTGGGCCGCGATCTTCTGGAGGCTCCGCAGGCGAGGAGGCCCCGTCCTGTTCGTGGAGCGCCAGATCGCCCACCTCTGGGCCGGGAGCGTGATCTCGTGCGCCATGCTCTATGTGGTCGAGATGGTCATGCGACTCCCCGTCCTGACCCTTTCGCCCATCCTCGCCCTGACCAGCGGGTCGGCCTACCTCGCCAAGGGGGGCATCCTTTCCGGAGCCTTCTACATCCAGGCCGTCGTCCTCTTCTTGACCGCCCCGCTCATGGCCCTCTACCCCGACATCGGCATCACCCTGTTCGGCCTGATCTCCGGCGCCTGCTTCTTCATCCCCGGCCTGAAGTATCACCGGCAACGCCTGAAGTCGCGCCAGGCGGCGACGGTATCCTGATACGGCGTGCACTGTTCAAGGTCCCTCATCCCGACCGGGTGAGTCGCCGGGTCCAGGACCGGAGCCGCCGGTCGAGGATTCGTTGGCAGTCGTCGAGCGTCTGGGCCGGTTGGAGGAGCGTCAACACGGGCTCCCCGGCCTCGAAAACGGCTGCGGGCTCCGGGAGATCCGCGAAGCGTCGAAACCTCCGCGGGGTAGGCGCTGCGCGGCTCCCCGGAGCTTCGGAGGCGGCGGTGTCCACCCCTCGGGAGCGAGCGCCGGGAAACCGACAGGCCGCGGGGGCGAACAGGATCGCTTTGCCGACCACGCGACGCGGGGTCGTGGACGGGGGTGGGCGAACGCAGTCCGCCCTTGATGGATCGCACGCCCGAGCATGGTCGGCGAGGAACGAGGCTCCGGACGCCAGCTCCAGGACCTCGACCGAGGCCGTGTAGCGCGGGTTGATCTCCACGGGCCAGGGGAACCCTTCCCGCAAGACCAGGTCCACGCCGAAGATCCCGACGAGCCCGAAGGAGGCGGCGAGGGCCTTCCCGAGGGCCTCGGTCCGGGCGCGCTCGGCCACGGCCAACGGCCAGGGGCCGATGCTGCCCCGGTAGGAGAAGGCGCCTCGAACTGGATCGCCGCCGATCCATTGCCGGGTAACTCCCAGAAGACGGGCCCCCTCGGGATCGCCGACAAAGATGGCCGCCAGGTCGATGCCCTCGATCCGCTCCTGATAATAAGGAAGGGAACCGGCGGCGGGCGGCGCCTCGGCCGTCAGCGGCCGGATTCCGCGCCCTCCCGCCGAAGCGATGGGCTTGAGGAGCCACGACCCATCGCGGGGTAATCCGTGCGGGTCGCGCCGAACGCGGGGGCAAGGCATGCCGGCGCGTGCCAGGACTTCCGCGACGGCGAGCGGGTCGCGCACCGCCCGAAGCGTCGCGCCGGGGTTGCCCCAGAGAGGTCGCGCGCGGGCGATCCGATCCACCAACTCAGGGTGGTTCTCCAGGGCGCCGGTGTAGATCCAGGGGGAACGTGGCCGCTGGGAAGCGAGGGCTTCCAGGCCGTCGGGGTAGGCCAGGCGATCGACTTTCGAAACCGGGGCGATTGCCCGCAAGTCGCGATCGGCGAAGAGGTCCACGCAGTGGGGGGTGAAGCCGGCGCGGAGTGCCGACATCGCCGCGGCTCGCGTGCTGGCGCCCAGGATCAGAAGGTCCATGTCGGGCGCCATGGCGGGGACGTTCCCGGCGGACTGCGGCGTCCGCCGGGGGCCGTCGGATCGATCGGAGGCGCGACCGGGTTATTCCTTGACCAGGTCCATCGCCGTGGGGGTGATCTCCATCTTGCCGTCAACTTCCTTGACGGTGCCGGTCACCTTGACCTTCTCGGTGCTCTTGCAGATGTTCTTGTGGAACTTCTTGGCAAGGTCGTTCTGGACGACGTAGTAGGTGACCTTCTTGCCACCTTCCTCGACCTGGACCGCGTTCTGGCAGTCCTTGGTTTCCTTGAGCGCGCACTTGGCGCACAGGCCGTCGCCGGTGATCGTCTTCTCGTCCGCGGCGCGGGCGACCAGGTTCAGGCCCGAGAACAGGAAGGCCAGGGCCAGCATCGGGAGAATCTTGCGCATAGTCGGGTTCCTCGACAGGGAAGGGAAGCTTCGAGAGCCATCGGGGGCGCGGCCCCGTCGGCCGCACCCGTCAAACGCCTCCGGCGTCGGGCGGGTGCTATTGGACCACGACGGGCCAGGTTAAACAATGGGCCTCCGCCCGTCAGCGGAGGCGCAGGCGCAGCAGGTCCCCGTCCCGGATCCGGTCCAGCCGCGTCTCCAGGATGGTCGGGGTGATGGGCGCGGCGACGACCCTTCCGCGCAGCTCCGCCGGGCGTTGGCGGACGAGCCAGGCGACCATCTCGGCGGCGACTTCCGGCCCGACCTCCTTCCCCTCGGCGAAGGCCTCAAGGAAGCGCGGCAGCCAGCGGCGGCCCTCGGGGGAGTCGATCAGGCGGCGGATCAGATCCGTCGGGACGAGACCGGGAAAGACGGCAAAGGTCGCGATCCCCGCCGCCGACACCTCGCGGTCGAGCGACTCGACCAGCCGCACCAGCGCCGCCTGAGCCGCTCCGTAGCCCGTGGCGAAGGCCAGGTCGCCGTTGTGCCCCGGGCCAACCAGGATCGTGATCGAGGCCCCCCCGGACTCGCGCAGCGCCGGCAAGGCCAACCGGATCGCGCGCTGGGCGCCCCGCACCGAGGTCTCCAGGTCGAGCCACCAATCCTCGGGGTCGACGGCTTCCAACGGCCCGATCGCGCGGAGCCTCGCCGCGGCGCAGACCAGGGCATCACAGCCGCCGGCCCACGCCCGGAACCGGGCGAAGGCCCGCTCCAGGCCGGACGCGTCGAGCACGTCCGCGGCGAACGCCTGGGCCTCGCCCCCCACCTCGCGGATCTCGCGGGCCGTGGCCTCGATCTCCGACGCCGTGCGGGCCAGGACCCCGATGGCGTACCCCTGCCTTGCGAGGCGACCGGCAATCGCCCGCCCGATCCCCCGCCCTCCCCCCGTCACCAGCGCCGAGGGACGACATCCGCTCATCGGCAACCCTCCCGACAGGCCACCGCCCGGCAAGGCCGTCGGCCCCACCTCCGGTCATTATGGGCCCGCCCCGCCCGTCGGCAACACCCATCGGACGGGATTCGCGATCCTTGAAACGGGGCCGACGGGCCCTTACAATCCCGGCCCGGCCGCAATCCCACGACGACCCCACCCAGAGGGGGCAAGAGATGTCGCCGCATGAACGCCGCCGCGCAATCCTGCAACTCCGCTGCCCCCGTTGCGGCGAAGGGAAGGTGTTCCGCGGGACGTTCCAGATGAACGACCCCTGCCCGGCCTGCGGCCTGAAGTTCGAGCGGGACACCGGCTACTTCCTGGGGGCGATGTATTTCAGCTATGCCCTGGCGATCCCCGCCATCGCCGCCCTGACCCTGGTTGCGTACCTGATCTGGCCGGGCTGGCACCTGTACCAGCACGTCCTCCTGGCCTGGGCCCTGACGCTGCCCCTCGTCCCGGCCATCTTCCGATATTCGCGCGTGTTGTGGTTGCACTTCGACAACTATTTCGATCCGCAGGGCTGAGCGAGAGGTGCCTGATTCATGGTCATGGGAACTGCCGACGGGATGAGGCCGATCGCCGAGGTCGCCCACGACCTGGGGATCGCCGCGGAGCACCTGGAGCCCTATGGCCGCGACAAGGCGAAGATCCTCCTGGAGGCGCTGAGGGTGGCCGGGGCCGCCCGGCCCGTCGGCAAGCTGGTGCTCGTCTCGGCGATCACGCCCACCCCGGCCGGCGAAGGGAAAACGACCGTCTCCATCGGACTGGCGCAGGGGCTGCGCAAGATCGGCAAGCGGTCGGCCCTGGCGCTGCGCCAGCCTTCGATGGGGCCGGTCTTCGGGCGCAAGGGGGGGGCCACCGGCGGCGGAGCCAGCCGGCTTGAACCCTCGGACACGATCAACCTCCAGTTCACCGGCGACTTCCACGCCATCACCGCCGCGCACAACCTGCTCGCCGCGGCGATCGACAACCGCCTGCACTTCGACAACACGACGCTCGACCCGCGCCGGGTCCTGTGGAAGCGTGTGCTGGACATGAATGACCGGGCGTTGCGCAAGATCGTCGTGGGTCTGGGCGGCCCCGGTCAGGGTGTTCCGCGCGAGAGCGGCTTCGACATCACGGCGGCCAGCGAGGTCATGGCGATCCTCTGCCTGGCCGACTCCCCGGCCGACCTGCGCGCGCGGCTGGACCGCATGCTGGTCGGCTATTCCAAGGGGGGCCACCCGGTGCTGGCCGCCGAGCTGGGCGTCACTGGCGCGATGGCGGCGATCCTGAACGAGGCGATGCTGCCCAACCTCGTGCAGTCGCGCGAGGGGACGCCCGCGTTCGTCCACGGGGGCCCTTTCGCCAACATCGCGCACGGCTGCAACTCGATCCTCGCCACCCGCATGGCCCTGGCGCACGCCGATTTCGCCGTGACCGAGGCCGGCTTCGCCTTCGACCTGGGGGCCGAGAAGTTCTTCGACATCAAGTGCCGCACCGGCGACCTCAACCCCTCCGCCGTGGTGATCGTCGCCACCGCCAAGGCGTTGAAGATGCACGGCGGCCTGGCCGTCGAAGCCCTGACCGCCCCCGACCCCAGGGCGGTCCGACGCGGCCTGGAAAACCTCGACGCCCACCTCGACGCCGCCGCCTACTTCGGCAAGCCGACGATCGTCGCCATCAACAAATTCAGCGCCGACACCGCCGAAGAACTGGAAGTCATCCACGCCTTCTGCCGCGAACGCGGCGTACCCTGCGCGACCTCCGACGTCTTCGGCGCCGGCGGCTCGGGGGCGATCGACCTGGCCGAGAAGGTCGTCACCGCCTGCGACCTGCCGGAAGTTCCCTTCAAGCCGCTGTATCCCCTGGAGGCGCCCTTCGAGGCGAAGGTCGAGGCGATCGCCCAGGCCATGTACGGGGCCGAGGGCGTCACCTTCCAGGCCGAGGCCCTGGCGAAGCTCCGCAAGGCGAGGCGTTTCGGCTACGGCCTGCTGCCCGTCTGCATGGCCAAGACGCAGAACTCGCTGTCCGACAACCCCAAGCTCCTGGGCCGCCCTCGCGGGTTCACCCTGTCGGTCCGCGACGTGGAGATCGCCGCCGGCGCCGGGTTCCTCGTCGCCCTCACCGGCGAGATCGTCCGGATGCCGGGTCTGCCCGAGCGCCCCGCCGCCGAGCGGATCGACGTGGACGAGGACGGAGTCATCCGCGGCCTGTCCTGATCCGAAGGTCACTCGCGATCCCGGAGATTCGGTCAGATTCCGCGGTGGTCGCCCGGTAAGCCCCACCCACCATCCCGGCGGAACCTGGTGGGTTCGTTTCGCGGGGCGACTCATTTCCTGGGGTCGGGTGCCCCGTCCGCTGGTGATGACTGTTCGTTTCGCTCGTCGGGTGGGCCAGACCGGGGTCGGGGTACAGACCCCAGCCACCCCCCTTTTCCTTTTCCCACCTGGCGCGAGGCGTTGGGTTCGTTTCGCGCCGGCGGATGGCCAGGTCCGGCCCCAGAGCAAACTTCCCAGACCCCCGTTGGCTTCGTTTGGCAGCAAGAGGCTCGGCGCAGATTCAGCCCTCGGGTGGCTGGGGTCTGGACCTAGACCCTGGCGTTCGGCCGAATGGCCTCCAGTGGGTTCGTTTCGCAGGGCGAGAATCAGCCCGACCCGGCCCGGCGAAGCGCCGCCCATCTTGCCGATTGGCTTCGTTTCGCACGCGAGCCGAAGCGCCCTTGGTGCCGCGGGGCCTGTGTCCCGGGATGCGCTTGGCTTCGTTTCGCAGGGGGCCATGAATGTCTCCTCGCCCGCGGAACAGGGGCGGGACAACGGCGTGTCGGGTCAGGTGGTACGGACGACCTCGCTCCATCATCGCGACGGCGGGCCGAAGCGGCGTGCCTTTCTCCAGGAATCCCTCACGTGTCCCGTCGGGAGAAAGCGCCGGCATGTCGGCGGTTGCTCCTTGGGATCATTCGGGGTAAATTGGGGGTCGTGCGAGGCCCCCTCGCATTCTCGCCCCGATCCGCCCCTGCCCGCCCTGCCCCGAGGCGACCCCCCATGACGCCCTCTCACCGCCACGGTTGCGGGATCGTTCGCCGCGAGTTCCTCCAGGTCGGGTTCTCCGGGTTCCTGGGTCTGGGGCTGTCGAGCGTGCTGGCCGCGCGGGCGAACGCCGCCAAGATCAGTGGGCCCCTGCCGGAGGCGGTCGGGCGGGCGAAGTCGGTGATCCTGGTCTTCCTGACCGGCGGGCCGAGCCACATCGACACCTTTGACCCCAAGCCCGATGCGCCCGACGGCATCCGGGGTGAGTTCCAGGCGATCGCGACCTCCGCGCCGGGCGTGCGGTTCAGCGAGCATCTGCCGGGCCTGGCCGCGCGAGCCGACAAGATCGCCGTCGTCCGGTCGATGTCGCACGGGAACACGAACCACCTGAACGCGACCCATCAGCTTCTGACAGGCCAGCCCCAGCCTGGCGCGGTCTTCGACAAGACGGCGGCGCGGTCGGATTTCCCCAACTACGCCTCGACGCTGGAATACCTCCGCCCGCGTGCCGACGGCGTGCCGAGCGGCGTCCTGCTGCCCACGTTCCTGGTCGAAGGCCCCCTGATCTGGCCGGGCCAGCACGCGGGGTTCCTCGGGTCGAGGTACGACCCCTGGCAGATCAAGGCGGACCCCAGCCGCGCCGATTTCCGCGAGGAGAGCCTTTCGCTCCCGGTCGGCCTGAGCGTCGAGCGCCTCGACCGCCGGCGCAACCTGCTCGACGAGGTCGGTGCCCTCCGCGACGCCGAAGTCGGCGGCAACCGCTCGACCAACGACCTGTTCGCCGCCCAGCGAGAGCAGGCGTATTCCTTGCTGCTGGCCGGCAAGGTGGCCCGCGCCTTCGACCTTGCCCGGGAAGACCCGAAGGTCCGCGACCGCTACGGCCGGCACATGTACGGCCAGTCGCTCTTGCTGGCCAGGAGGCTCGTGCAGGCCGGCGTGCCGATCGTCCAGGTCAACATCGGCCACGTCCAGAATTGGGACACCCACGGCGCCAACTTCAAGACCCTGAAGGGCCGGCTCCTGCCGCCGACCGACCAGGGCGTCTCCGCCCTCCTGGACGACCTGGCCCATCACGGCCTCCTCGACGAGACCCTGGTCGTCGTCACGGGCGAGTTCGGCCGGTCGCCCCGCATCGGCAAGAGCGCGGCCACCACCTCGGACGGGCGCGACCACTGGCCCAAGGTCTTCTCCACCGCATTCGCCGGTGCGGGCGTCCGCGGCGGCCAGGTGATCGGCGAGTCCGACAAGATCGGGGCCTACCCCGCCCACAGCCCGCATTCCCCCGCGGACCTCGGCGCGACGATCTACCGAGCGCTGGGGATCGACCCGGCGACGGAGCTTCACGACAAGCTCAATCGGCCGATCCGCCTCTGCGATGGGTCGCCGATCGCGGCCCTGTATTCCGGCACGCAGGGCTGATTTCCGCGGGGCTCAGCGGCGGGCGACCACCGCCTTGGCCTTGGCGTCGATGACGCGGTCGAGGCGGGCGAGCGTCCCGGCCGCGGCCCCCTGATCGCGCCAGAGGATGTGCCCCTCGCGATCCAGCAGGATCATCGTCGGATACGCCTGGATGTGAAGCGCGGCCTGGAGCGGGCAATCGCCGTTGACCCCGCCCAGCAGCAGGGGATAGGTGATCCCCAGCTTGCGGCGGGCGGCCTCGACGGCGGCAACCCGGTCGGCCGTCTTGCCCTCCTCGTAGGCGATCCCGACGACCTTGACCGTCTTTCCTAGCCGGTTTTGCAACGCGACCAGGTGCGGGATCGCCTCGACACACGGACCGCACCAGGTCCCCCAGAAATCCAGCAGCACGAGGTCGGCGTCCAGGTCCTGGAAGCGCACCGGCCTGCCCTGGAGGTCGGGAAGGCGGAAGTCGAGGAGCTGCTGCCGCCGGGAATCGAACTGGCAAGTCGCCTGCGTTCCCGCCAACGACCTGGAGATCAGCGGCGCGGGCAAGGGCTTCTCCCGGGCTCGCTTCGGGTTCTCCGCTCGGGGCTCCAGCGCGGCGAACTGGGCCCCGGGCTGCGTGGAAAGCTCTCCCCACGTGACTCGCTTCGCCCTCGGCGAGGGCTTCCTGGCGGTCTCCGCCGGAGGCTCGTCCTTGCGGTCGGGCAGGTCGCCGGCCGGCGGCATGGGGTCCTCCGCCGTCGGGGCGACGGCTGGCGACATCGCTTCGGCGGTGGCAGGCGAATCCGAGGGAGCGCGACGAGACTCGGGCTGTTCCCGCGGAGGCTCGGCGGCGTCGATCGCTGGCGCCGACGCCGCCTCGGTCGTCGTGGCAGGAGTTTCCTCGTCGAGGTCGGGAAGCGGGGAAACCACTTCCGCTTCGGTGGCCTCCGGCACCCGAGCTTCGATCGGCCGCGCGGGAAGGGGCGTCGGCGCCGGCTCCGGTGGCGGTTCCTGCTGGGAGACCACCCCCGACTCGGGGACAGGACGGCGGGCGGGTGCCCGGGTCGGGGCTGGCTTCGGGGTCTCTGGAGGCGGCTCGGGTGCGGGTTCGTCGAGGGGTTCGGCGGTGGTCGGGGTCGAATCGCCGTGGTCCTCGCGAGGAGCGGGCGAGGGATCGGCAGCGGGCGGAGTCACGCCACCACGACGCCAGCCGGTCGGAGCGGCCGGCTCCGCGGTCCGCGCCACTCGTCGCGCGGGCCGAGGTTCGTCCAGCTCGGTGGCTTCGGCCACGGGGGGGAGGTCTTCCTCGTTGACCCGAGGGGGTGCGCCCTCGTGGTCCGGGTCGCCAACGTCCCCCGCATCCTGGCGTTCCCGGCCGGAGATGCGATTGACGCGGCCCGGGGCGTCGTCGGGAGTAGCCACGGCCTGATCGGGTGAGGACTCGTCGGCCGCGAGGCGGATGCGGAGGTCGGTGGCGGGGGCTTTCGCGCTGGCGGTGCCGGTCAGGAGGTCGCGCCCGACTTGCCGCTCGGCGACAACGGTGTAGGGTGTCCCCCGCCGCAACCCTTGCAGCGTGAACGCGCCCGACGCGTCGGTCCGGGCTCGGACCGATCTGCCACGGGCGGCCCCGCCAATGGCCAGGCGGACCTCCGCATTGGGGACGGGGTGGCCCTCCTCGTCCAGGACGCGGCCGGAGATTCGCCCTTCCAAGCCGCGGGGGGCCCGGCGTTCCGGCGCGGGCTGGCCGGCGACAACCGTATCACCCGGCGTTCCCGCGACGGTCGGCAACGTCTTGTCGCCAACGGAAGTGACCGTGCGGATGTTCGACGCCACATGAGGGCGCGGGCTCGCCACGCTGGCGCAGCCGGAGGCGCCGAGGCTTATAGCGAGCAGGAGGCAAGCCGGGACTCTCCGGGTGCGCATGGGCGAGGGTTCCTCCTCCTGCCGGGATCGGCCCGACGCTCCGCGACGGCCTTTCCGCCACCGGGAACCCTCGCGGGCGCGAAGGCAGGACCTGATGACTCCCCCGTTGGTATCGACCGCCACGGGCCGCCACTTGAATCGGCCCGCAAATTTGCCACGAACCCCCTTCAATTGCGCAGAGCCAGGGTGCTCCGGGCGGTCAGCAGCAGCGAGGCGACGGCCTCGGCGTCAGCGGCCTGGGGGGAGGCATCGAGGTAGGCGCTCAGGTGGGTGACGGCCTCGCCAGGGCGGTCGGAGTGGAGACAGACCATGCCGAGGTCGCGGCGCTCAAGGGGGTCTTCGGGCGCCATCGCCGAGAGCCGCCGCAACACCGGCAGCGCGGAGGGGAAGTCGTGCTTCTGGAGGTAGACGGCCTTGAGATTCCGCAACATCCGCGCGACGATCGTCGGCAGCGGGCAGGGTGCCAGGATCGCGTCCGTCAAGGTGACGGCCTGCCCCGTCACTTCCTCGACTCGCCGCTGGCAGCCGTTGCGGTCCAGCAGGGCCCCGGAGTGGAACGGGTCGACGAAAATGGCCGACTCGCCGGCCCCCGTGCGTACCACGAAATGAGCCGGAAGGTTCACGCCCGCCATCGCCAGCCCGAGCCGGTCGGCCAGCGCCAGATACAGCACCGACAGGCTGATCGGGATGCCCGCCTTGCGGTCGATCACGTCGTTGAGGTAGCCGTTCCGCGGGTCGTAATAGTCTTCGGTGTCGCCCCGGAACCCTTCCTCGACGAATAGGACCCAGTTGATCTGCCCGAGGACGTGCCGCGCCTTGGCCTCGGGCGGGCACCGCTCGCGGACGCGGCTCGCCAGGTCGGCGAGCTTGCCGAGATACCGCCCCTCGTCGAGGTCCGGATACACGTCCCGGGCGATTTCCAGCGCGATGCGGGTCAGGTCGGTCGCCGGCTCCCCCCGCAGCATGCGACGGAACTCGGGACTCTCGGCGAACGGAACCCGCACGCGGCCACCTCTCGCTTCCAGACCGGACGGATCTTCGCGCCCGCCTCGCCGCGATCGAGGATACGGGGTCGCACCGATTTCGGCAACCGGACCGAACGGCTCAACCCCGACGCGGCGCGAGCCGGCCCAGCGACGGGGCGACACGCATCGGGAAATGCGGACGGGTCACGGGCGCGCGCGCCAGGTCGGCGCGGAGCCGTCGGCGCGCCCGGAAGCTCGGGGCCTCGCGTAGCGCGTCGAGCTTGCCCAGGGCGAAGGGGCGGAAGCGGCCTTGGAGCAGCCGGTGGGCGGCCTGCGACAGGGTGAAGGCCGCGTGCGGGATCAGGCCGGCGGCGAGCCAGGGGGCGGGCAAATCGGTCCAGAAGAGGATCTCCGCGTTGCGAGCCATCCGCCGCTGCAACGCCGGGCGTCCGTGATCGTAGCTGGCGGAAACCTCGTGCAGGATCGTGCACGCGGGTGCATACCGGCAGGAGTAGCCGGCCCATCGCAGGCGGAAGGCGAGGTCCACGTCCTCATAATAGGAGCCGAACGCGGGGTCGTAGGCGCCGACTTTCCCGATCGCCGAAGCCCGGTAGAAGGCGCTGGACCCGCTGGCGCCGAAGACCAGGTCGGACGGGTGTTCGCGCCAGCGGCGCGCGGGCTGGCCGTGCCCGCGCTTGCTCGGCAGGCCGACGAGGGAATACTGGTCGCCGGCCGAGTCCACTTGGGAAGGGTCGGAGCGGACGAGGACCAGCGGCGCGACGGAGCCGACATCGGCCCGCGCGAACGGTGCGAGCCCGGCCTCGATCCAGCCGGCGGTGACCTCGGTGTCGTTGTTCAGGAGCTGAATGAACTCGCCCCCAGCGGCGACGATCCCGGCGTTGGCCGCGCCGCAGAACCCGAGGTTCCGCGCGAGCCGCACGAGGCGGACGGCGGGATACGACCGCGCGAGCCAGGCCGGGGTGTCGTCGGTGGAAGCGTCGTCGGCGACGATCACCTCGACCCCGTCGGGTCGGTGTCGCCACACGCTGGCGAGGCAGATTTCCAGGAGGTGACGGCCGTTATAGGACGGGATGACGACGGTGCAGGCCGGACGACTCAAGGCTGTGCCCTCCGCCTGGCGTTCGCGGCCGAGTCGCCCCAGGTCGTTTTGCGGAAGAGGATGTGCTGCAAGGTCATGAACATGATGCGGAAGTCCAGGGTGAACGACCAGCGGCGGATGTAATCGAGGTCGTACTGCACGCGCTTGCGCAGCGAGGTCCGCCCGCGCCAGCCGTGGACCTGGGCCCAGCCGGTCATGCCGACGGGGACGGCGTGGCGGAGGTCGTAGTCGGGGACCTCGTTGCGGAAGCGATCGACGAAGACGGGCCGCTCGGGACGGGGTCCCACGATGCTCATCTCGCCCTTGATGATGTTGAAAAGCTGCGGCAGCTCGTCGATGTTCGTGTGCCGCAGCCAGGCGCCGACACGCGTGCAGCGGGCATCGTGGTCGGTGGCCCAGATCGGGCCGGAGGCCCCCTCGGCGTCGCGCCTCATGCTTCGGAACTTCCAGATCCGGAAGAGGCGCCCCCCCTGCCCGACTCGTTCCTGGGTATAAAAGACGGGCCGGCCCGACGTGAGGAGGATCAGGGCCGCGACGACCAGGAACAAGGGCGTCAGGATGACCAGCGCCAGGACCGACAGTAGGAAGTCGGACACCCGCTTGCCGAGGCGTCCCCAGTGGGGACGGCCCCGCGGCTTGTGCGCGACGCGACGCGCCCCACCCCGCGACAACGACCGCCGGGCCGGGGCCTCGGTGATCC